>ERZ808258.402-NODE-402-length-17964-cov-4.107432_pt1 | contig 17964 bp, 17 predicted proteins | sample MGYA00521280_ERZ808258 | MGnify/ENA primary metagenome ERZ808258 (study PRJEB31516, sample SAMN03275585) | gut metagenome | biome: mammalia-associated habitat; material: feces | host: Papio cynocephalus | place: Kenya | collected 2012-07-19 ...
CACGTCCTGTCGGCTTCTCGCGTTCCAAACCCGTTTCCCGAATTCGTCCATAAGCCACCGTGCGCCTCAACGGAATTCCGAGCCATCCGGTTTAAACTTGAGCCATGGCGGATATTTATGCTTTTCCATTGGGCGCGTCCACCGATGTGCGCGCCGCCGGCGGAAACGATGGGGGAACGCGCGCCGCTGCCGGCGCCTTCCGCCACCGCTCCGAACGGCCCATGGCCAGACCGTACGATGTTCCCGACGTGGTATGGGACGCAGTGCTCTCCGTGGAACGCATGCCGCGCGTCAGCGGCGTCGCATACCGCGAGATTCCCGTGCCCGCGGACATGGCCAGCTTCGGCATCGGCGTCGAGCTGATGCGCGTCGACGACGCCGGAGACGCCCTGGCCGCCTTCGGATGGATCATGGTGCTGTACTCGCGCGAATATCGTGAGGACTGGCGTTCGCGTTGGCGCTGCGTGGCGTTCGCCTCGATGCCGGCGCCCGATGCCGATGGCACGCGCCCGGCTCCCGCGGAATATTGGACGGCAATGGTTGAACGGCTTGATTCCAAGGTCTCCGAGGATATCTCCGGCACGGTCACCATCGCGCAGAACACGGCGTTCGGCGGCGAATCCGACGTTCCTCGGGCAAGTTGCGAATTGCGCGTGTCTTGGACGCCATTAGACTATGCCGATGGAGGTCTTGACGCCGGCTCCCAAGTGGACGCATGGGCGCGGTTCCTCCGGCATATGACATGATCCGAGGAGGAAATTCCCGTTGACTGACGAGCCGAAACTGCAGGCCGAGCCGCGTGAGGGCGTGCCCGACGTGATCGACACTTTGCCGGCTTTTCGTGATTATTGCAGCGCATTGGCGGCCGCGCACGGCTCGTTGGCCGCCGACGCCGAGCGGGCGTCCGGCTTCCGATACGGCCATGAGGATTGGCTGGTGCAGTTCAAACGCGACGGCGCTGGCATCGGTCTGCTGGATCCGCAGGCGCTGGCCGCCGCGGGCGCGGATTGGAACGATTTCAACCGTGCCGTGGGCGACGCGGTCTGGATATTGCACGATTCGCTGCAGGATCTGCCGGGATTCGCGGATCTCGGCATGAAGCCGCAGCGCCTGTTCGACACGGAGATCGCGGCCCGGCTGCTGGGACTGCGCCGCTTCGGGCTCGCCGCCGTCACCGAGCATTTTCTGGGATTGACCCTCGCCAAGGAACATTCCGCGGCGGATTGGTCGTACCGTCCGCTGCCCCGGGACTGGCGCAACTACGCCGCCTTGGACGTCGAATTGCTGATCGAGCTGGAAGACAGGATGCGCGCGGAGCTCAAACGCCAGGGCAAGATCGAGTGGGCCGAAGAGGAATTCCGGCACGCCCTGCACGAGGGGCTCGGCCCCCGCAAGGGGCATCCGGTCCCATGGCTGCACATCTCGCATATCACCGAGATCATGAAGGACGGCCAGGCACTGGCGATCGCCAAGGCGCTGTGGGCCAAACGCGACGAACTGGCCCGCGAATACGACATCGCGCCGTCGCTGCTGCTCGCCGACAGCACCATCATCGAAGTCGCCAAGCGCAAGCCGCACAACGCGGCGCAGTTCCGCGCGGTGCGCTCCATCAACCAGCGCGTGCGCGTGCACTCCGACGCGGCCCAGGAGAAGATGTTCGAACGATACGCGCCGATCCAGCGCAAGATCAAGCCGAGCATGTGGAAGCGGATCATCCAGGGCGCCCTCGCCCTGCCGAAGAGCGAATGGCCGGACCTGGAGGCCGTCAGCTCGCATCACGAGGCGCAGCGGAACGGCGCGCCGCGGTCCATCCGCATCTGGAAGGAACGCTATCCCAACCGTTTCCGCACGCTCAGCAAGGCCCGCAAGGTCGTCACGCAGATCGCGGAGGACACGCGCACCCCGGTCGAAATCATCCTCAAACCGCAGTATCTGCGCAACCTGTGCTGGACGGACGAACCGCAGAAGCGCGACGTCGCGCAATTCCTCAAAGACCAGGGGGCGCGCGACTGGCAGGTGGCGCTGGTTGCAGAGTCCGTGAGTCGCGCTATTATATAGAGGTTGCCTTTAATGGCAGAACTATGAAGAACCGTATTGTTTCAGGAGCGCAAGCGTGAAAATCAGCGTCAGGAATCTTGAGCCTACCAAGGTGAAGCTCACCATCACCGTCGATCCGGAGGAGTTCAACCCGTATCTCGACGAAGCCCGCAAGGAAATCGCCAAGCAGGTCAACGTGCCCGGCTTCCGCAAGGGCCACGTGCCCGGCAAGATCATCGACCAGCGCATCGGCTTCGGCGCCGTCGCCGGCGAGGCCGTGAACAAGGGCGTGCCGGAGCTGTACTCCCAGGCTCTTGAGACCAAGAAGATCCACCCGATGGCCCAGCCGGAGTTCGACGTGCAGGCCGTTCCGGAGTCCGCCAAGGACGACACCAAGCTGAAGTTCACGGCGACCGTCGAGCGTCGCCCCGACATCGAGCTGCCGGAGCTTGACGGCATGGAGCTCGAGGTCGCCAAGGCCGAGGTCACCGATGAGGACGTCAACAAGCGTCTGGAAGCCCTGCGTCAGCGTTTCGGCACCCTCGTGAGCGTCGACCGTCCGGCCGCCAAGGGCGACTACGCCAACATCGACCTGTCCGCCGAGATCGACGGCGAAGTGGTCGACTCCCAGGAAGGCGTGAGCTACGAACTCGGCTCCGCGACCATGCTCGACGGTCTGGACGAGGCCCTTGACGGTCTGTCCGCCGGCGAGGAAACCACGTTCGAAGGCACTCTGGAGGCCGGCGACCACGAAGGCGAAAAGGCCCAGGTCAAGGTCAAGGTCAACTCCGTCAAGGCCGAGGAACTGCCGGAACTCGATGACGACTTCGCTTCCGAAGCCTCCGAGTTCGACACCCTCGACGAACTGAAGGAGGACCTGAAGAAGGCCGCCTCCCAGGACGCCGAAGGCCGTCAGGCCACCGCCGCCCGCGACGCGTTCATCGCCAAGCTCGAAGAGGGCCTGGAGATTCCGGTGCCGAAGGGCGTCAAGGCCGAAATGGTCGAGCAGCAGCTCAAGAACGTGACCGCCGACCCGGCCAAGGCCACCAAGGAGCAGAAGGCCGAAGCCGAAGAGACCGTCGAAAAGGAACTGCGCGACCAGATGGTCCTCGACCAGCTCGCCGAGAAGATGGACGTGAAGGTCTCCCAGGCCGACGTGTTCAACTTCCTCGCCTCCATCGCCCAGCAGTACGGCATGGACCCGAACGCCTTCATCCAGGCCATCATGCGCAACGGCCAGCTCGGCTCCGCCGTGCAGGAAGTCGGCCGTTCCAAGGGCCTGCTTGCCGGCATGCGCGCCGTGACCTTCAAGGCCGACGGCGAGACCCTCGACCTCAGCTCCTTCCTCGGTGAAGCCGCTGAAGACGAAGAGTCCGAGAGCGTCGAAGCCGCTTCCGCGGCCGCCGCTGTGGCCGACGAGATCGCTTCCGACAAGAAGTGAGCCGTCTCCGATTCGTTGAACGAACGAATCGATAACGCGTAAGCGGTTGGGGTTGGAATCCAATAGGGTTCCAACCCCAACCGCTTTTCATATGCTCGGATTTGTGCCTTATACCGCCTTATACTGGAATCTGTGGTGAACAGCGCAATGCAACAAGGATATGCCGTCGTCGATTTCGAGACCACCGGATTGAGCCCGGCCCGCGGCGACCGCGCCATCGAAATAGGACTGGTGCATGTGACGCCGGACGGCACGTTGGAGGACGAGCATGAGACCCTGATCCATGTGAACCGCGACATCGGCGCCTCATGGGTGCATCACATCACCGCGCGTGAACTGCTGCACGCGCCCGATTTCGAAGGCATCGCGCATGAATTGCGCGACCTGCTCGCAGGACGCGTGTTCGTCGCGCACAATGTCGCGTTCGATTCGAAATTCCTGCTGGCCGAATACGCCCGCTTGGGCGCGCGGATACCGGTGGACCAACGCACCATGCTGTGCACGATGAAGCTTTCCCGTGCATTGCTTGGCAGGGGCAAGCTCGCCGACTGCTGCGAATACTTCGGCATCGCCAACAACGACGCGCATAGCGCGTTGAGCGATGCGCACGCCACGGCGATCCTGCTGGGACGGCTCATGCAGGCCGATCCGAAATGGAGCGGATGGAACCATCGCCTGACGGCGGCCGCCGAAGCAGTGGAACGGTGGCCCACGTTCGCGGCGTTGCCCGAAGCGGAATGGATGCCGCGCGGCATGCATACGGACGGTTCCTGGAAACAAGCCGCTCCCGGCGCTTCTGACGTCCGGCGCGGAGATGCCGGGAATGCGGCCGATGCCTCCCATGACGAACGTGGCGGTCATGGTGCGGCCCACGGTGTTTCCATCCACGATGGCAGACATGCCGTCACCCGCGCAACCGCGGCACGCAATACCGTTCGCAATGGCATGTCCGGCAACGGTGCGGCCCTCGGCGATCCTGATGGTGGTGAGGATGCCTTCAATCCGCCGTTGCCCGCAGGCTTCCGGCTGCGTGCCGGGGATGCGATCGTGCTTACGGGGTCGATGCGGGAGCGCCGATCCGAGGTCGAGGCACGATTGACGTCACTCGGATTGGATGTGCGCCCTTCCGTCACCAAGCGCGTGCGGCTGGTAGTGGCCGCCGACCCGTATTCGCAATCCACAAAAGCACGTAAGGCCCGCGACTACGGCATTCCCATCGTCTCCGAACGGCGGTTCCGCGTAATCCTCGAAAAAAGCATCGAGCATTGATGTTCTCCCCGCCTATGCTTGCTGCCGTTCAGAGGTGGGGACTTTCTGGGAAGGAACCGATTGGATATGCGAATGGGACCTCGCGCCTTGACGACGTTGCGGTTCAGCGCGCCAGGAACTTGATCTCGGCGAAGAACTCGCGCACCATGTTGTTGAGGAACATGTCGGGCGGCGACCCGGCCGCGATGCCCTGCGCGTCATCCAAACCATACTTGTCCGCGATTTGCAGGGCACGGAACATATGAAAGTTGCTGGTGATGATGCCGACGGAAGCGTTGTCGCCGTCGATGAGTTTCCTGCTGTTGACGATGTTCTCCTCGGTGGTCGTCGAATTGCGTTCCTCGACGATGCGGCTTGAGGCGATGCCGTGCCCTTTCAGATATTCCGCCATGCCCTGCGCCTCCGAGAACGGTTCGTTCGCACCGCGTCCACCGGAAACGATGCAGATGGTCTTCGGATTCGCGTCCAGATATTCGACGGCTTTGTCAAGACGGTACCGCAATACGCGGCTCGGGCCCGATTCACGCACCTGCGCGCCCAGCACCACCACATAATCAAGCCCGGGTCGGCCCTGTTCGTGCAATTTGCTCGCCACGCAACATTCCACCGTGCCGAACACCACCAGGCCAATGCATACGACGGCGACCAGCATATTCTTCACCAGACGCGGCAACAGCGACCACCAGTGGAACAATATTCCGATGGCAAGCAGCAGAAAGCACGCGGCGAACGCCATCCAGACCATCCAGAATCCCGTGCCGGAATGCGTATTGCGCACGGCGAACGCATAATAGACGCACAGTATGGCGAGCAGCGCGAGAAAAACCGACGCCAACCGTCGCAGCAATACCGTCATCGCACCTCTCAATTCACCAATTCAATGCACAGCTACAACCAAGACTAGAAGTCACCATGGGACCATCGCTCGGCAAAACGGCAATGCAGACAAACCTTACGCATTTCCCGGCTTGAGCGTCCGATCCATTACCTCTGTAAGACGGTGGTATATGCTAAGCGCGTGCACGGCTGCTGGCCGGTTTGAGCGTATGACAGCGGTTCTTTTTCAGGTGGCTTCTTTGGGAATGATTGCGCATCACACGGCATGGTTCGCGCATGGACTACGACCAAGAAGATTCCGTCCGAGACGGCTCCATGGGATAGGATGGGAAACCATGACTTCCGCAATTACCATCCGACCGCTCCGGCGCACCGATTTTCCCGCAGTAGAAGAGCTCATTCGCCAAGCCTGGTATGACGACGGCTGCCAGGGATGCGCCGCGGCCGCCGATGCGTGGAACGACTCATCGAAGGAACCTTCGGACGTGGGCTCGGCGTCGCGGCAAACCCCGCGTGAGCGTAAGACGCGTCTTCGCCGGGGAATCCATGTGCGCAACATGCACCGTCTCGCCGCCATCGATCTGCAGGACGCGCTGGCCCGCACCACGACCGCTTTCGTGGCGGAACATGATGGGCGGGTGCTCGGCATGATCCTCGGATCGGTACGCTCGCACATCACGGACAAGCAGAGGACACGCCATTCGATACGGCGCAATTGCCTGGCATTGCCGTTGATGTTCAGCGCCGAAGGACGGCACGGTGTGTCCGACCAGCTCGCGATCCTGCGCGCCGACAGGGAATTGGAACATGACGCGGGCAAGAAGTACGCCGCCGAAGTGGTGCTGTTCGTGGTGTCGACATCCGCCCGCGGCATGGGCGTCGGCCGTCGGCTGTTCGCGCATATGCTCCACGAATTCCGCCATGCCGGCATCCGCGAATACTTCCTGTTCACCGATACGACCTGCGACTACGGGTTCTACGACCACCGCGGACTGGAACGCCGCGCGGCGCGGACCATGCGTTTCCCGTCCTTCACGCAGAGCGACGGCGGCAAGGGCGGCGCGGTCTCCTTCTTTCTGTACGACGGGTCGTGCTGACGACACCGTCCGGCTGCGGAGCGCATTCCAGAAAGCCATGACCTCTGCGCGTCACCGATGGATCTGACCGTTTGACGTATCAGCCGGTTTCAGCATTGCCTGAAGCCGGCGGCCCGTATGCTCAACACAATCTACGATTCACAAGGACGGGAAGGATGCGCCGTACCTCATCCAATCGGGCACGGTCCAGATCGGCATAGACCAGGTCGTCGCGCTCGCCGGCTTCAGTGAGGATCCGCGCGGACGGATCGACCGCCATGCTATGGCCGATATCATGCTTGCCATGCTCACTGCATGCCAGAAGATAGCAGGTGTTCTCCAACGCGCGCGCCTTGCACAACGTCATCCAATGATCCACCTTGTCCGTGCCGCGCGCCCATGCCGCGCACACCACCAGCGCGTCGGCGCCGGCGACCGCATGCCGACGGGCCAACTCCGGAAAACGAATGTCGTAGCAGGTCATCACACCGAACTTCCAACCGTCGATGTCGACCAGCGGCGGAACCTCATCACCGGGCGCGATCACATCGGATTCGCGCTCGCCGAACGCGTCATACAGGTGGATTTTGCGGTATTCGAGCAGAATCTCACCATGATCGATGGCCAGAAGACAGTTATACGGCAGGGGAGCGGAAGCCTCGCGAAGATGCGCGGTCGCCATGACCGCGATGCCATGTGTTTTGCTGATGCCGCGCAGCGCGGTGACGAACGGACCGTTGATGGCCTGCGCGTGGTCGGCCGCATAATGCGGATCGTCATCGCTGCGCGCGATCACGCCTTCCGGCAGCACCAACAACCGCGCGTGATTCCGCGCGGCCTCACGCGCATACCCGTCAATGACCGCGATATTGCGCTCCGGCTCTTTTGCCACCGTGAACTGTCCGATTGCCACTCTCATGGTTCGCATTATCGCACGATTTTGAAAAAGGCGGGTGAAATGAGAATCATGCGAAACGACCGGCCTCACAAAAGCCATGTATGCCCTTATTCTGGCTGAAAAACCGTGGGATTCGGGATCGCAAGGCGTGTTTTGACCGGCCGCCTTCGCATGATTTGGAATCAAACCGCAAAATTCCAAATCGTGCGAAAAGTTGTATACACTTACCCGCGGGAGGAAGATTGATGTCACCAAACGCTACGTCTCATAACATAACTCAAGGCAAATCTGGAATGAAACACTACGCCGGTTGGGCGGTATTTTCTGCGGCAATAGGCCATGCACTCGACGGCCTTGACCTGATGATTCTCAGTTTTGCGCTTTCAGGCATTATGGCTTCATTCGGCATCGACAACACGACTGCCGGCACGCTCACCTCGATCACACTTGCCGGCGCGTTCGTCGGCGGACTGATTTTCGGAACGTTGTCGGATAAATTCGGCCGAATTACCATGCTGACCTATTCGGTTATCTTTTTCGGCCTGTTCACACTGTGCTCGGCATTCGCTCCGAACTTTTGGCTGATGGCCTTTTTCCGTTTCATGGCAGGTTTGGGAATCGGTGCCGAATTCGGTTTGGGTATGGCCATCGCCTCGGAAGTCTCTAGTCCACAGAACCGTGCGAAGGCGTCCTCAGCAGTGGGGCTGGGATTCCAGATCGGCGTGCTCGTCGCGGCACTCGCATCAGCTCCTATCATCAGCACATTCGGTTGGCGTGGACTGTTCACAGTCGGTGTCATTCCCGCAATCGTTGCCGTCGTCATCCGCAAGTCGGTGCCCGAGCCGTCTATTTTCAAGCAGCACAAGGAATCCGGTAGAAAGCATGGCAACCTTGCCGATTTGTTCCGTACTCCGAAACGTGCGAAATATTCCGTCATCATCATTGTTCTGTCGACCGTGCAGAACGCTGGCTATTTCGGCATCATGACCTGGCTGCCGAAATATCTGAATTCCGAATTGGGACTGTCTCTGACTTCCACCGGCATGTGGACGGCAATAACCGTCATCGGCATGATGATCGGTATCTCCGTATTCGGCTGGTTGGCGGACAAGGCCGGCCGCCGACCGGCTTTCTGGATATTCCAAGCCGGCGCGGCCGCATCGGTGCTCATCTACAGCCGGTTGCAGGATCCGACCGCCTTGTTGATTGGCGGTTTCTTCATGGGCATGTTCGCCAACGGTATGATTGGCGGTTATGGCACGCTTATCGCAGAATTGTTCCCCACCGAGATGCGCGGCACCGCGCAGACCGCCTTGTACAACGCGGGTCGATTCATCGGTGGCGCCTCTGCGCCGGTGTATATCCCAATCATCGCCGCTGCCCACGGTTTCGGCTTTGCCATTGGCTGTGTCGCGTTCATTTACATGATCGCATTCATCGCCATGTTCTTCCTGCCGGAGAAAAAGGGCGCGATGTTGGAGTAGACGTTGGCATATGTGATTGCGTATGTCGTTGAAGTGTTGGCTTTTGCGCTTAAAAGCCAACACTTTTTCGTTTGATGTGCTGGACGTTCAGAATACGCTGATATTGGCTGGGATATTCTGCGCTGTAGCGGACTTTGGCCTGTTGAGCGGGAACAAAAGCCTTCATGCGAGATGACGAATTCGGCGCGCATGGGTGTGATTGTTTTTAAGAAGCGCATGACATTACTATGACGTGGTAGCGCAATGTTGCGAAACGTGGAGAAAGTATACAAGGAGGGCGACATGGAATACACGAGAAGGCAACTCAAATCGGTGCTGTACGGCCTTGCCGTCGCGGATGCGCTGGGCGTGCCGTACGAGTTCAAGATGCGCGGCGCATTTCATTGCGGCACGATGGTCGGCCACGGCACGCATGATCAGCCGGCCGGCACATGGAGCGACGACACCGCCATGGCGCTCGCCACGCTTGACTCGCTGTTGGATCATGACGGGGATGTCGACTCCGACGATTTGCTGCACCGATACCGCGACTGGCTGTACAACGGAGAATACACTCCGGACAACAGCGTCTTCGACGTGGGCGGCACATGCCTCATGGCCATCCGCACCGGTCGGGGGCTGTCCGGCGAACGGGACAATGGCAACGGTTCGTTGATGCGCATCGCACCGGCCGCCTTCTTCGACATTTCCGACGATGATATCCGCAGGATTTCCGCGGTCACGCACGCCCATCCGATGAGCTGCGAAGCATGCGTTCTCTATGTGCATGTGCTTCGGCATCTGCTCGACGGCGTGCCGGCACGCGATGCGGTCGCACAGGAATATGGCCGCATATGGGAGAATCCCGAGGATGAGATTTCTTCTTCAGGGTTCGTGAGGCATACGTTGGAAGCCTCATTATGGTGTCTGACGACCACGGAAAACTACAAGGACTGCGTACTCCGTGCGGTGAACCTGGGCGGCGACACCGACACGACCGCTTGCGTCGCGGGCGCGCTCGCCGGCGCCGCGTATGGCTTCGAAGCGATTCCACGGGATTGGGTGGAGACACTGCGTGGCTCCACCCAATTGGACGCGATGGCGGAACGGTATCGCCTGTAACCGTTGGTCTGCACGGCTTCAAACGCCGATACGAGTGAAAGACACTCTTTAGTCGCATTCCCACCGCGGGTCGAACTGGTTGAAGCTGCCGTCCATGACCGCGTCGAGCATGCGTTGCAGCATACGCCGTTTCGGATACATGAGACGCAGTCTTTCCCGCTGGCGCTCCGCCAGATCGCGCTCGCCGAAATCGATGCAGCATTTGAGGATGTTCGCGATGATGATGCGGTTCTCGCCGGTGTCGTCCCTCAGCGGGTTCTTGTCGGCGTCCTGCAAGGGGCGTACAAGCTCGTCCGCGATTTCCGCGGCATGCGTGCGCATGGCGACCGGTGCCAGTTCATCGAACATGGATTGCCATTGCGGCTCGCGCGCACCGAAGAACACGGCATCGGATTCGTCGATATGCCTGCGTGATTGCAGATATTGCCAAGCATGGTCGCTCAGCCGTTCTTGGATGATGAGCCGTTCGACCATGCGGTTGCGTGAGAACGGGAACAGTTCGTCGCCATACTGGCCGAATAGTTCCATGATGTGCGCGAGGACGTTCGGCCAGTCATCCGCGGCGAGGTCCTTCGCCATCGGCAGGTACCGGTCCGCGGGCGGAACATCCGAAAGAATCGCGTACATGGAGAGCCGCAGCATGGCCCGTGTGTCGTCTTGATGCTCGTAGGCGGCTTCCAAGACGCTCAGCACACCTGCGGGAAACCGCGCGCCGCGGGGAGGACGACTTTCCCCGAAAGAGAGGTCGAAGTCTTTGCCGTCATCGAAAGGATCGTCTTCCTTCTCGTCGTCTTCCTTGGCTTGCTCGCGCCGCGCCCTGTCGTCGATGTCGAACTGGTACGTGCTCAGACCCGGATTGCGGGGCAGGTCGTCATGCATGCGTTCGACCTCGTACCGCAACGCGGTGTCGATGTCACCCATGCCGAAATACCGTTCGAGAATCTCACGCAAAGCCTGCCATTGCGATTCGGTGAACAGATTCTGCTGAAGGAAACGGTATCCGAAACGATAGCTCATGCCGATTCCCACAGCGGATTCCATCGGACCGTGCGCCCGTTCCTCCTGATAGTTCTCGTCGCGGAAACGTTCGGTGTCACGCATCGGCGTCACCCTCCTTATCTACGTCATCATCCGATCCGCTCAGCGCAGTCGTCTTTCCAATGGATGGCGAATCGGCAAGATACTCCGCCAATGCGCGGCGCAGATGCTCCCGCTGCGGGAACATGCCGACGATGTGCCGGGCCAGATCATAGGCGATGGACCCGCCGAATACAGCGTCAAGACTATGAAGCCAAGCGCCGACCCGTGCCGCGGATTCCTGGTCCTTGTTCTGGTAGATGGGCGAATCCGGCTGTTGCAGCATCCTGCATACGCGTTTCTTGGCATCCTCCGGTGACGCCTCGGCGACAAGGTCGAACAGACGCAGACGGCAATCCTCGCCCTGCAGCATGGAATACTTATCGGCGGCGTCCGGCAGATGCTCCTCCCGAAGAAGCCGCTCATATGCGGGATTCGGGCCACCGTGCATCATGTTCAGCCTGTGGCTGTTCGCATAATCGACAATCGTGTCGCGGTCTTCCCTCCAATGCGCGCCGGAAACCTCCCGCAATTTGCGCACATACACCGCCTCGGGGAACGTGCGCGCCATGAGGATGTACATGATGTACAGCCGACGCAATCCCGCGGCGTCGTTCAGATGCTCGTAGGCGGCCTCCAGAATAGTCAGCCATCCGTGCGGCAGATCGGAGATGTCGTGCGGCCTGATGGACGGGACGAGCAGACGCATGTTCATCGTCGAATCGGCTTTGCTGGCCGTTATTTCGCGGCGGATCTGTCGGCGGTCAAGGTATTCGAGATACGGTTCGACATCGGGCAGACCGCACGCGGTTTCGAGAATGCGCCGGACCGCCTTCCAATCCTCATCGGTGAACCGGTCGATGGAATCGACGACGGATTCCACATCGGGGGCGTCGCCGCGTTCGCGGCTTGCAGGAAACTGCCCGTTCCAGTATTTCCCGACCATTCGGGAGGCGTCGTGGGGAATCTGGGAATATTCGCCGTCGGTGCCGCCTTCGGTTTCCGTGTCGGCATCGAGTCGCCGTTCCCGTTGAGCCTGTGCGTCGAGCGTGAGCAGCACCGCCCCTACATGCTTTCACTACGTGTGCTTCTGACCATACGGGCATGAGCATGCCGCGGACACGACCCTGCCGTTGCGGATACGCACATCCACATCGTACGATCCGGTCGACCCCATCACCTTGGCATGCCACAGGCCGGCTGCCGAACGCGAGACGCATCGGACCATGCCCGCATCGTAGTACGCCAGCGCCCGCTGGTAGATTTTGTAGCTGAACAAGTCGGAGAAATCCTCAAGATGCGGTGTTCGTTCCATAGCTCTCCTCACGGTTTCTTTCCATGGCGTCATCGCCGTGCCATGCCGGTATGCTGCGAACCATAATTTACTGTGCACCATGATAGAACAGGGGGAGCGGCGCCATGATGATGATTTATCTGATTGCGCCGAATCCGAGTGGGCGCAGAAGACTTGGCCGAAGACCGCTGTTCCGGTATTTGGGCTCCTTCTTGTGCGTGGTGCGGAGAATTTCCCTCCGGTACAAAAGCTGCAGATAGTAGTCAAGCACATACTCCGCATGCCGCGGGCAATACAATGCGTGGTGCACGGTATCGCAGCCGGGGTCGGCGCACAGACTGTCAAAGAAGTACCGTGGCTTTTCCATGCAAGGGGACGATGGATTGCCGAAGACGCATGTCGCGCCGTCCGCATGGGGCGCTCGCCATTCGCCGATGCCGCCGTCGAAGGCGATGCCGTTGAAATGCAGCGGAAGCGGGTCTTCTGCAAGAACGCCTGGAAGTTCACCTGAGTTGAGGTCTTCCTCTTCGGCGGCATCATGCCAAGCCGTCATGTCGTATGTAGGCTGCGTCTGCCATGATGCCGGCTCGGCCAGATCTTGGGGCAGGAGATCCCGTTCCGCACGATACGCGCCCAATTTTTGATGGAATTTCTGAATACTCTCGTCGATACGATCGGGATTGTACGGTCGGGGGTCTTCAAGCAGGTATCGGCGCTGCGCTGCTTTGAGACCGACGCCATCAAGAGGCTTCAGATGGTTCTTGATGGTGAACGTGATGTATTTTCCGTGGGATTCCGGGGAGACGGTGACTTCCACAAGCGTATCCCGCGCGAAGGGGAGCGCGAATCCCGTGTTCCTTTCGATGAGCACGCCCAACGCGAAGGTGTCGTTCATTGCCGAACATTCGCGGAGCCTGCCCATGTGCCCGGCTTGCTTGAGATCCTCAACCGTGGTGAAGAACGCGCCATCCACGAATTCCGGATCGCTGCTGGAACTTCCGTTGGATGCATGGGGAACATACAGGGTGAGCGACGGGAAATAGAAGCCGCGCGCCAGGTGGTACGGCGTGTGCTGAATCGTCGGCATGCTGAAGCAGTTGGTCTGCGACGTGGGCGTTGCGGTGCCGAACTGCCCGAAACGATATGGAACTTCTAATTCAAGGGGTCGTGATCTGCGCAGATGCGGATCCATTTTGTTCCATGCCAGAATCTCGAACGACAGACCGCTGAGGCCGGTGTTGAGATTGAGGAAATCGACAAGAGTGGAGGCATGGGATCCTCTCAGCAGTTCGCAGGTGGAGCTGGTTTGTTCACCGGGAAGCACTGCGGCGGTTTTGATGTTCATGGTGATCGGTCCTTTCCTGATGATTGCCGCACGCAACGCGGCCACCATCTACAAGTAGAGTAACACGGCCGTCGTGTAAGATGACGGTGTGTCGGAAAATACTCATGCGTTGGATGAATTGGTCGACGAGCTTGACAAAAAGACCAAGAAGAAGACCCGTAATTGGGTCGATGTCTATATGTTGCTCGATCGGGTCGAGAAGGAAGGGATGTGGACGTCTGAGTATAGGAGCATGACGGCCTGCATCAAAGGCCTGGCGGAGCGGCTTGGTTGCAGCCAGCAGTACCTGTGGCGCGTGAGGAAGGCAGGACGGTTCTATCAGAAATATGAGGAATACGAAAAAAAGGAGCGTATCCCGGTTACGAAGCCGTTGCGGGAACTGCACGTCGGAGATGAGATTCTGGCCAGCCTCGACCGACTCAGTGCGGGGGACATGGATCGTGCGTCCCAATACATGCATCAGGTGTTAGAAGGCGATCTGACAAAGAACCAGATTAAAGGGATGTTGCGTGCGGCCATGGCCGTCAAGCGGGCATCGGCTTCGCGGGACGGGGAACAGGGCGGAGGAGCTTCCAATCATGGTGCCACGATGAAACAATACATGATGGAACAGTATGTTGCGACGAAAGTGGATGATCTGGATGCCGTGCAGCGTTCCCAGCTGGTCGCGGACATGGTGGTTGGAGTGACCGCCAAGAGTCTTTTGAGCGGCGATTTCGCATCGGGAGATTATGACCGGCGCACTTTCCAGGTTCTTCCGGATTTTCCCTTCGATAAATTGATTGGTTCGGCAGACATTCCGCCGGCTTCCTCATCGCTTCTTGTGATTACGAATATGGACAGCGGCGATCCGCAAATGGTGCATGCCTATGCGGTCGATATCAGAACCACGTATGAGGAGATTCGTCAGATGAGATCATCTAGGATTGACGAGTTCGTGGACGGGCATTGTCTGGCGGTTCCTGAAGAGTTCGAGCAGGAGGCGCGGGAATGTTTGCCCCAAAGGTGGTCAATGATGGTCTGGCATAAGAACGAGAGTGGTGGCGGCGAATATGATGATGTGCCGCGTCGGCTGGATCCATGGCCCATGCGGAATGGCGAGTCACGCGAACGCACGCTGTCGATGGCATTGCTTCGTTTGGCGCAACAGACGGGTTGGAACCGTTGATGCGGCAGATTTGTCCAGGTTCGTGTCCGGTTCCGAAAGAATGCGGTGCGTTTGCGCGCCAGTGGCAACGGACACGCATATGATTGCGTGTGCAGGGCTGGAGGTCCTCTGCGGCGTTGGAATAACACGCAATGAGCGGAGGGGTGCTTTCAACTCTGTGTTCTTGTTCATGGTGTTCATGAAACGAAGATCCTTCGGAACGTTCTTCCGTTGATTCAAAGGCGTTGTATCTCTAAATAGACGCTGAGGAATCGTTTGCGAAATTCCTCATATGATAAAATATGGGAAATTCATAATCTGCAATGGGACGAGGTGCATTATGGCGCTGATTCAGATCAATGTTCCCGATGACGTCAAGCAGCGGGCCGATGTCGCTTTTGCCCGTAACGGCATTACCACTCCAAGCGCGATGAAGATGATGGTGACGCAAGTCGCCAATGAGGGTCGCACTCCGTTTGATGGGTTGTTTTCTTCTGGAACAAGCCGTGAGTTGGCTGAGGATGTTCGCCGGGACATGCTTCGTGTGGAAGCCCAGGAGTATGGATTGCTACCGGATGATGCCGTTGACGCCCGCACTATTCCCGATGACGTGCTTGGTGAACTTGGTTTGACCGCTGAAGAGGTGGGGCAGTAGCCGTGTGGGATGTGAAGGCTTCTCCTGATTTCTGGCGTACTGCCGTGCCTCTAAAAGCAAAGTACACGCATGAACAGTTCGCGTTTGTTATCCGTTCGATACGTGAGGCCATCTGCGAGCTTGCGCAGAAGGGTGAGGTGGAAGAGGCCGGTTGGCATGATCACGTGTTGGAGCATCCACCGTTTGGTGACGGACATTTCTTCGAGTTCCATACGTTTGATGATGACGTATTGGTTGTGTACTACAAGCGTGAAAGAAAGCATGTGATTCGCATGGTCGGCATATACGACCATGATTCCATTCCCTCGGACTAGTCTTCTCCTGAATCGGGCAGGTTCGTCGGCCAAGTAAAATTTACTGCATTAAAAGGGCAATGTGTGCGATGGAGCATACTGCGGGTAGGGTCGTTTGAGGATGGGCGTGAATCATCGAATTTCACCAATGCTCCGTCAATCAGAATGGCTACGGATATCGCGAAGAGCGAAGTCGTGTTAGCCGATGGGTATGGAGAACGGTGAAACGTGAGTTGGGGTGAGCACATTGAAATCGTCGGTCATGATTTCTTCTCTCAAAATTCCTCTGGCAACAGTATACGATTGCTGGATTCGTCGGGTTGTTCTGAAACGGTGAATATGAATGTCGGGCTTAGCTTTCGATTTGCGCGTCGTCTGGATCAAGAGACTGTATGATTTCGTTGGACAGAGCCTTGGTCTGAGACTGGAGCTTCTTCAGACGAGCCTTGCGCTCGCTACCGGGTGCGTTCTTGTTCATAGTGTTCATGAGACGAAGGTTCTTCAGGGTGTTCTTCCATTGCCCGATTGGGGCGTCTGCGGGGAACTGGTCGGCGTATTGCTCCAACGTCGTTTCGATGATGTCGAGTTGTTTGGCGACTTTTGCGGCTGGATCGAGTGCTACAGGCATATGCACGTTTGCCGCCACCTGCTTAAGTTTGTCCCCGATTTGCTGATCGTTAACGAACTGCGCCATCTTCTGCATGTTTTCCGGATTTTTTGCAAAATCAACCGCGGCCTTGGCGGCATACGATGCCGCCGCTGCGGCGACTCCCTTCAACAATCCGCCCTTTTTGCGCGCCATCATCGTCCTCTCTCTCAGCCTTAAAACTTTATCTAAAAATATAGCTTGGGGAGAATGGCTGTCAACGTTAATGGGGCTGGATGTGTTTAGCCCCATTTGTTTTCGCACATCAAATATGGAAACCGCGCTTCAGACCACTTCATCCAGTGATCAGAAGCGCGGTTCATACGATGCTCTTCCGTTAATCGAAGAGCCCATGACGGTTTTCCGCTGAGAAACGGGTCAGACGTTTCGGCGGAAACTGTTCTGGCTTAGGCGCGGTGACGCCTAAGCAACAGTATGCCGCCAAACACCAACAGCAGAGTCGTCGCGGCGGCAATGGCAATCACGTCGACGCCGGTGCTGCCAAGCTTGCCATCAGCGGACTGGGCGCTATTGTAGATGTCCTTATCGCCATCGTCCGCCTGCGCGTTGGATGAGGTATTGGAGCCGTTGCCCGGCTTGACTGGGGCGGCCGTCGATGGCTTCGATGCCGAGGCCTTGACGGTGAAGCCGGCTGTGGTGGACACATCGTCGTCGGCGGTCGGGTAGTTGTTGCGGCCATCGGCATTCAACGTGGCGTTGACGGAGGTTCCCTCTTTGGCCAAGGCATCGAAGTCCACCTCGGTCTCGACGGTCACGGAACCGTTGAAAGAACCGTCGGAGGTCTTGGTCGCGGAGTCCTTGCCGACGGTGAGTGTGGCCTTGGTCACCGGACCGGTGACGGTGGACCGTACCTTGCCCTTGCCGGATACCGTGGCGCCGTTGAGAACATTCCAGGTGGCGCCGTCATCAATGGAATACTGGAGTTCGCCGACGGTGGGCTTGGGCTGGTCTTTGGTCACGGCTGACAGGGCGTTCACCAGACCAATTCCGCGCCATTCCTTGTTGCCGTCGGCGGCGTTCGGAGCGGACAGTTTGGTGTCGAAGTCGTTTTCTGATGCCTGCTTCCTGAGTAGGTCAAGAACTTGGGTCGGGGTGTAGTCGGGATGGATGCCCTTGATGAGGGCGGCTACGCCGGCCACATGCGGGGAAGCCATGGAGGTGCCGCTGTAGTAGGCATAGTATTTGTTGCCGTCGATATCCGGATCAACGGTGGAGGCGATGTATAGGCCGGGTGCGGTCACGTCGATGGAGTTCTTGCCATAGTTGGAGAATGAGGCGCGTTTGAGGGGGAATATGGCCGGGGACTCACCCTTCCCGATTTCCGAAACGTTCTTTGCCTCGCC
>ERZ808258.404-NODE-404-length-17843-cov-23.981842_pt1 | contig 17843 bp, 25 predicted proteins | sample MGYA00521280_ERZ808258 | MGnify/ENA primary metagenome ERZ808258 (study PRJEB31516, sample SAMN03275585) | gut metagenome | biome: mammalia-associated habitat; material: feces | host: Papio cynocephalus | place: Kenya | collected 2012-07-19 ...
CGTTGGGTACGGTTTCGATGTGGAAAACTTTCAACAGCTGTGGAAAACTTTCAACAATTCAAATTCAAGAAAAATGACTAACCGTCAGTCAATTCACTGCGCTAAAGCATGACGTTAGCAAAGTGAACTAGTTCACTTCTAGTTCACATAATCACGTGATTGTTTCCACTCGCTCTTCGTGCTCATCACACTCGCTCACTCCGCTTGCGCTCCGTTCGCTCGCAAGCACCGGCATGCGCTACGCTTATGTGGGTGCTTGCCCGCCGCCCGCGTCGCTCTGCTCCGCTCCGCGGGCGGAACACGGATTAAGAGGTCAGCACAGATAAGCCGCCCGCGTCGCTCTGCATTCAGACCGCACGTTGCTAACTTTATCACACTAAATCATGAAAGGAAACAACTCAAAAATAATTTCAAAAACTTTCAAAAACCTATTGACATTTACGCATCAACCTGCTATAATATAACCGTAATCAAAAGGAATACGAAGTGGCCACTAAATGTTACAACGATTACAACAAAATAATTTAAGAAAGGAAAAGCTCCTTTCTGTGTGAATTTTCATAGTCAGTTCCATATACTCTAAGCACAACAAACCGTATAATGAAAGGATAATTTTATTATGATTACTAACACTATTACAAGCTCCACTGAACTCAACAAAATGGACAAATACAACATTGTTAATTACAACAACGGTGAAAACCTCGAAAAGGCGATTGAAGAATTTGGCAAGCTGATTCTTTCTTACCCGTCTGCATGGGCAACCGTACACACTGTAAACGATGCGCCGAAGGCCGGGCAGGATGCTGAATACGACAAGCTCGTTATCATTGCTGACGGCGTTCTGTATCACACGGGCTCCAAATCTTTCATCCAGTCGTTCCTCGATATCGTAAACACGTTCGACGAAACCGACGGTATGGAGCTTGAATGCTTCGCCAAACCGTCGCAGAACTACAAAGGCCGTAACTTCCTTGGTTGCCGTCCTGTACAGAAAGCTTAAGGTGCTACATGAAAGTTATTCGTAAGACTATTCAGACAACCACGTATAAGTACACGGTTAATGAAAACGGCACATATTACAGCTTTATTGACATGGTAGAAGGCGCTCCAACGCTCTTTGCTCTGACGAAAAGACTGCACAGAGAGCATGACAGTAAAGAACTTAACCGAGTTGTTACAAACGTTGAAATCGACAGCATTGAAGTAAACCGCTACGAAATGAGCGTTAAAGACTTTATCGAAAACGCTGAACTCATTCAGACCATAGATTAAAGTACAAGTGGATTTACTCCTTTCCCTAACTGCCATGGAAACATGGTAAACCTCCTCCCGAACCACCGACGAAAAAAAAAATTCGTCGGTGGTTCTTTTTATCTTTACACTTTATTATAACATATTGGCTAATAAAAGTCAATAGAAAAGAGGGCAAAAATGGCTAAGAAATCACCTAAAAAATTAACACCAAATCAAGCTGAATGGAACAAGCTTAGAAAGAACGCAAAAGCAACATATAACCGCCGTCTAAAAGAGGGCTATGAATCATTAGTAAGTTTTGAAGAAATTATACCAAAAGGTAGACCGCAGAGGGTAACCAAGAAAATGCTTGCAGATATACGCGAACAGGCTAAAAGCATTAACGACCAATTTTACGCAATAAGTGAACAGGGCGAAATGATTATGTACACTTCTATTCCGCGTGTCGCTCGTGGTGAACTTAAAAGCACAGGCTTTACACGTTATCAAGAAACAACGGCTACCGGCGTACATTTAAATGTAGTCATTTCAAAAATAGCAGGGATGAACCACGAAGTGACCATTAACACCGCTGATTTAGCTTTTTCTAACTTTATGGACACTAATAGACAGTGGGTAACAAGCACAAGCGAAGCGAACGGCTTTAATTATATTGTAGATGCACTCAAAGAGGAGCGCCACAATTTGCAAACCTTATACGGAACGACTAAAGGCGACGTTGTTTTTGCGTTGATGCTACAGGCCATTAGCGGCCCAGACAGCGAGGTGCAGTACGAAGAAGCAAAGCGTGTAAGCGCGGCGCAAAGATGGTTAAACGGCTTTTACAGCGTACGCCAAAGCAGTGTGCAAGAGATGATGGAACTTTCCGAATTATATGAGGGATAACATGAAACTAAAGTATTTTGTTTGTGATTTTGAAACAAGCGTATATCCTAATCAAAAAGAAACAGAGGTATGGGCGGCCGCAAGTGTCGCCCTATATACCGAAGACGTATTGTTATTTAATAGCATAGACAAATACTTTAAATGGTGTGAATCCTTGTATGGAAAGAGTTACATATACTTTCACAATGGTGCTTTTGACTTTTCATATTTGTTGGATTACCTTATGAAACGTCCAGACTATACACAAGCCTTGTTTTATCCTGATGGCGACGAACTACATGGCATGTTCAAGGACGCGAAAGAAATGCCGTTTAAGTCGTTTACATACAGCATTAGCGACATGGGGCAGTGGTACACGTTATGCGTTAAAACGGAGCGCGGCTTTATCGAATTTAGAGATAGCTACAAGCTTATACCACTATCTGTAAAGGCAATGGGCGAAAGTTTTAACACGAAGCACCGCAAAAGCACCATCGAATATGTTGGTGAACGTCATGCGGGTTACGTTATGACTCAGGAGGAAGAATACTACATAAAAAACGACGTGCTCGTTGTTAAGGAAGCTATTGAATTTATGTTTAAGGACGGACATAAAAAGCTTACAATAGGCGCGTGTTGTTTAGCGGAATTTCGATCCGGCTATGGTAAACTCGTATATGACGAATATTTTCCGAACCTGTACAATTACCCCCTTGACCCTGAAATTTATGACGCGTCTAACGCGGATGAATACATACGCAGGGCATACCGCGGTGGGTGGTGCTATGTAGTAAAAGGCAAGGAAACAAAGATACATAGGAATGGTATCACGCTTGATGTTAATTCTCTCTATCCGTCTATGATGCACTCTGAAAGTGGCAATTATTACCCTATTGGCAGACCAACATTTTTTAAGGGGTGTGAGTATAAACGTATTAAAGAATGGTCAAAAGACGCAGACGATGCAGGAAAAGTATATTATTTTATCAGAATTAAGTGCCGTTTTTATTTAAAACCGGGCTTTTTGCCTTTTATACAGCTAAAGAATAATTTTAGTTATCGCCCAAATGAAAGCTTAACCACCAGTGACATATACGACAAGAATACAGGTCGATACGTAAGTGAATACATTGACACAGCAGGGATTAAGCACGACACAAAGGTCACTTTAACACTAACCATGACCGATTTTGAGCTCATACAAAATCATTATAGATTGGTTGACCTCGAAATCTTGGATGGCTGTTATTTTGAATGTAAAAAAGGCATATACGACAACTACCTTAATAAATACCGTGAAATGAAAATTAACGCGCCAAACAAGGGCATTAGAACCGTAGCAAAGCTTTATAGTAATAATCTTTATGGCAAACAAGCGGCAAGTACAAACAGCAGTTACAAAGTTGCTTTTTTGAAAGATAACGGGGTTGTAGGTTTTTATAACGTACAGGCGAACGAAAAACAGCCGGGTTATATCGCTTGTGGCGCGGCAATTACAAGCTATGCACGCAGGTTTACGATAACCGCCGCACAACAAAACTACTATGGAACAGACGAACCCGGCTTTATTTATGCAGACACTGACAGCATGCACATGGATATACCGCTTGACAAAGTAAAAGGCGTTGAACTACACCCGCGTAATTATTGTTGCTGGAAAAACGAAAGTTCTTGGGACGTTGGATTTTTTACGCGGCAAAAGACGTATATCGAGCATGTTATAGCAGAAGACGGAGAATTCGTCGATCCCTACTATGACGTAAAATGCGCAGGTGCAAATCAGACCGTTAAGAATTTGTTTATACATAGTGTGGAGCAAGATTATGATATTGCATCAAACCCCGATAAGTACACAGAACCGCAACTTGAATTTCTAAAAGAGCCCCGTACCCTAAATGATTTTGTTCCCGGACTGATCATTCCGGGCAAGCTTGGACAACGGCGTATACCGGGCGGCGTGATTTTGGCTGAAACAAATTTTGAGATGCACTAAAAAGATGAGGACTATACAATTCGTATAGTCCTCAAGTTATTCTATAACACCAGTTGGCACAAAGGAAACGACAATTTCACAAACGTTCTGGCGGTATCTTTCACCCGTGTCATCACAGACCGTTCAATGCACCAGACAAGTGCAGAATACAACATTAGAATGATAGCGCGTGCAATATGGCATCTTTCGACTGTAAGTCTTTGAATCTCATACAACCGCGCTCAAAGTACCAACGTAAACGTTGGATTAGCAAGAAATTGTTATTAACCATAACATAGTTGATTCTATGATCTTCTGTGTCAACGGTTAATTTTAGTGGAAACTGACTATCAACGTTTTTGTCACAGTACACTACGCCATACTCCGGGTATTCACGGACGGCATAATCAACACCACCATATCTAAGTGTAGCAATATATCGATTTTTACCATTAAGTGTCTCAATAAAGGCATAATCATCCATGAGATAAACACCTTCTGCACTATATGCCATGTAATCGCTTTCGCCGAAGACCCTGTTAAATGTTGACTGTTTAAGTGCGTTTGCGGCGTTTTCGTTATATCCCTGCTCCAGCACAAAACCATCACCACGTAGAAAATGCGTGTCCTTTTGTAATCTGCCTGAAATACCCATTGCGACATAATACGGATTAAGAATGGTGACAGGGTTAGAAATCATGTACACGGGCACGTATCTGCTCTGTTCACCATGGCCACGCGCTATAGAGTTGTGTATAGAGATAAATTTCGTAACTTCATTATCACAATAATGTTTTTGCTCCGATTGAAATTCATCAAACACAATATTTGATATATCACTAAACAGGTGCGAATTGCGCTTTAATTGGTCGGCTGAATTGATAGAAATTGCATACCCGCACGGTTCCTCATTCAGATAAAGTTCTTGATAGATACCCTTCATGCGTTTAACCGCATTCATTTCATCATCTTTGAAGAATAAATCTTTTATATCCTTAAAGAACTTATCTTCACAGTTATCTAACTCATAATTGAATCTATACAACAAGGCAAACTTTTCACCTTTTTTCTTGAATCTATTTACAACGAGCCTATTAAAATAAGTAGTTTTACCCGCACTACGATTAGACGTACAGATAAAAACTTCAGGTTTTTTTCCATTGATGTCTAATAATGATAATAATTTTGTGCCGTCGTAATATTTCGATTTTGACATTATATTTCAACTCCATTTATTATTTCCAGCCATATTATACCATAAAATACTTGACAAGTCAAGTCAGAGGTGCTATACTATATGTATAAAAGGTGGATAAAATTACAGAAAGGATAGAAGCTTTGTGGATTTAACTGCTATTGTACAGGTGATTTCGTCGCTTGGCTTTCCTATTGCGGTGTGTTTAATCTGCTTTTGGTACATTAACAAGCTGGAAGAAACACACAAAAGTGAAGTGCAGAAGTTGACGGATGCCTTAAACAACAACACGCTTATCATGCAGAAACTGTGTGATAAAATGGGGGTGGATGAATAATGCCAGGCAAAGTAGAGATTACTACCGTTTACGTTGCGGAAAGTATTGTACCGTTAAAATATGATGCAACAACGGGGCGTTATACGTATGATGGTGTTATTAAAGTACCGATTTGTCGGAACGTTATTACAGGTTCATTTAACTACATACCGTGTACCAAGATTTTTACAGAAAATACAAACATCAGGTGGCCGCACATTAATGAACCCCCGTTTAAGTTAATGACGAACAAGGGCATTACCGTGTTACCTATTGCGACGAACAATAACGAGTATGCGTTAGTAGCTCCAAAAGATGCAGAACCGGATACAGCACACGTTGTTACAACTAATAGTGAACTGAACGATGCGTTTAGGGATATCGTCTTTGAAATTGTAGACGACGTAACGTTATCTGAAAGCTGGTATGACTACACCATGTGTCAGAGCCTTAATGAATTGAGTAAACGCGTAAAGAATTACACCGTTAAGCGTTATACTACTAAGGATGTCCCGAATTATTTCTATGTACCTGGAACAAACATCTCCAATAACATTTTAGGTTGGAACGTGTGCAAAACTGTTAGTAACGCGTCTGAATTGACACTTTCTCTCTCAAATGGGGACGTGGCGCAAACCATATTCGGCAATGTATCCTTAACAGACGTTACAGATATTGCGCTGACATATGATAGAGTGTCTAACACATTTTGCGTATATAGTCTTGTGTATACTGACGACAGACGCATTTCTAATCAGAAGCTTTTAGCTTCTGGCGTAGCGCCTTTTGCGTTTAGCGGAACACAGTTGTTACACTTGTTTATTGATAACAATGAGGTAACAACAAGCGAACTCAATGGTTTCGTTACATTAATTGATAGTGAATAAGGGGGGTGATGGTATAGATAGCACTAAAATTGCATACACGCCAGACGATGTACCGTCGCGTGTTGTTACTAAATCTAACTATTATAACATGGTTAGTCTCCCTAAAAGTGGCAATCACACAATCAGTGTAGAAGACGGTGCGTTATTTTACACGGTATCCCCCAGCTTTGTTAACCTTTCTGACGAAACAAAAAATTTTGACGTTGTGCTTAATAACGGCATTGAAGACAAAACATACACGTTTGAGGTAAAAGGGGATGAAAGTGTAACTATTGATTTATTGTCAGGTCGAATTACTGTTTATGTCACCAACACGGGTGTAATTAAAGATGAACGTAAACTCAATAGTGCCACGTTCAGCTATAAAAGTATTGCATTTAACAACTTTGATTATATTTTGCTCGAGAATTTACAGGTTACTATTTTTGGAAGGATGTTGTTATGAGTTCAATCATTGCAAAAGGCCTTGACCTTTCCGAGCATCAGGGCAACGTAGACTTTAATAAACTCAAAGCCGCTGGTATCGATTTTGTACTACTTCGCGCAGGTTACGGCAGTGCAAACAAGTACCCTGACCAGTACGACACGCGATTTGATGAGTACTACACAAAAGCCAAAGCCGCAGGGCTTGGCGTGGGTGCTTATTGGTATAGCTACGCAAAGGACGAAAGCATGGCGAAGGACGAAGCAGACAGCTTTTTAACTAAGCTCAAAGGCAAACAGTTCGATTACCCTGTTTATATCGACGCAGAAGAAGACAAGATCGCGGGTCAGCTTGGCAAGGACGCGTACACAAAGGTCATTGACAAGTTTTTGAACGCCGTTGAATCTGCTGGTTATTGGGTGGGCTTGTATTGCTCCTTGTATTACCTCAATAATCGTGTTGACATGACAAAGTTAAGCAAGTACGCCGTATGGTGTGCGCAATGGAACGATACGTGTCAGTACGAAAACGCAGGTATTTGGCAGTACACTAACAAATTACGCGTCAACGGCGTTATTGGTGACGTGGACGGTGACTACAGCTATTACAATTATCCCGCGCAGATTAAAGAAGCAGGGCTTAACGGTTATAAAAAACAGTCCGATAACAAAGATTTGATTAAAACGAAACTTGAGCAAATCGAAGTATTAGCGAATGAGATTGAAAGCTTGATTTAATATGGCAACATACAAACAGTGTATCACAGACCAAAGCACCATATATGAAAGTGCCGGTTACCCCTATTATTCCGGTGGCGGCGAACACGGCGGTATTGATACCGTCCACAACAACTATAAAGCATATGCTCCTAAAGCGGGCACGGTTGTTTGGGCGCAGGTGTGGGACGGCGTAACAACCACGGGAAATCAGTCGTGGGGCAACATGATACTTGTCGAATTTGAAACTGGGAAGTATTGGTTGGCAGCCCACTTTGAAAGTCAAATTTGGTCTGAAGGCGACACGATCAAGCAAGGCCAATTTATCGGAACGCAAGGACAGTCGGGCAATGTAACAGGCACGCACACCCATTGGGAATACTGGGACGGTGGCCAAACTACCGCTTATCGCAAAGACCCGTCAACAATCTTGCGTATACCGAACGGTGTAGGAACGTACAACGTAGAATGGGACGCGAATACACCACAACCAAAACCACCTTTACCCGACGCGTCTTGGCACGCAAAAAACCTTTACGGCTACTCCCGTGAGAGCACAGAAGCGACTGAAAACGCGATTATGATTTACAAGGCTTTAGTGCAGACGCTTGGGTGGACATTAAACGCGGTTTCCGCAGTCCTTGGAAACATGGAATGGGAAAGCGGTTATAACCCGTGGCGGTGGGGGTGGGATGATCCCCTACCGTCAACGGATTATCGAAAGGACGATATCGGTTATGGTTTGGTACAGTTTACTCCACCTCAAAAGTATATTGACGCAGATATTGCAAAATCGTCCCCCGGGTACGCCCCGCACTTTAGTGACGTAGTGGGCAGTCCCAACGATGGTACGGCGCAATGTTACTTTTTGAGTAACGCCACAAATTTGTGGTATCCTGTAAGCCCGTACAACATGAGCTACGCAGAGTTTAAAAGTTCCACAGCGTCCCCCGAATATCTGGCAAGCGTCTTTTTGGACACATACGAACGCCCGGCAGACCCGGAAGCAACACGTTCCGACCGACAAGCCGCCGCTCGATATTGGTATGACTATCTTGTGCAGTATGACCCCAACAAACCGACACCGCCTACACCAACTCCGACGAGTAAAACAAAAATGCCTGTATGGATGATGTGTTTAGGATATAGAAAGAAGTTGACATAATGGCAGTAAAAAGTATTGAACAGTTTAAAGAAATGTTTGCTTCCGGCGATTTTACCCCAGACCGTATGGTTGAAATTGCGGAGGACGTGTCGGACACGTTTAACGACTTTAGCAGTCGGTTGAAGGCCGCCGAAGAAGCAAAGGCTAACACCGAAGAAGAATGGCGTAGAAAATATACAAGCCGTTTCTTCGAGGGCAAACCCGAAGGGTCAAAAGACCTTGAACCCGTAAATGAACGTGAACGCGCGGAGCGTATTACGTTTAATGATTTGTTTAATTAAGAAAGGATTGAAAGAAATATGGCAACTAAACCGAAGGTTAAAACCCTTACTAACAGTTCCGCCGACGTGCTGAATGCAATTCGCAACAGTGCGAGCGTGAACTACCAGAACTACGTACCGGTCGTAACCGCAGACGCAGACAGCATCAGAGAAATCGGTGCAATCATCATGGACATGCCCGCCTTGCAGAATGAGTTTCTGTCTGCTCTCGTAAACCGTATTGGTAAAGTCATTATCACGTCGAAGTCCTACTCGAACCCTTGGGCGATGTTTAAGAAAGGTTTCCTCGATTTTGGAGAAACGGTTGAAGAAGTGTTCGTTGCAATGGCAAGACCGTTTCAGTACGACCCGGCAGTCGCGGAGAATGAACTGTTCAAGCGTGAAATCCCGGACGTTCAGTCTGCGTTCCACGTGATGAACTTCCAGAAGTTTTACAAGACCACGACCGAAGAGCAGGACTTGCGCCTTGCATTCCTTTCCGAAGACGGTGTGTATAACCTTATCGCAAAGATTACGGAACAGCTTTACACCGCGATGGAGAATGACGAGTTCCTCGTCATGAAATACATGTTGGCTCGTAACCTCTCTAAAGGCCAGATCAGTGTGCAGACTATCAACACCTCTAACATCGATGACGCAACTGTGGCAATGCGTAAAGCGTCTAACGACCTGCTGTTTATGTCTGACGAGTATAACCTTGCAGGTGTTACTACACATACGTTGCGCGATGACCAGTATATTATTATCAATACTGCGTTCGATGCTACGCAGAGTGTCAAGAACCTTGCCCGTGCGTTTAACATGAGCGAAGCTGAACTGCTCGGTCATATCGTACTGGTAGACGGTTTTGGCAAACTTAACGTCAAGCGTCTTGCAGAACTCTTTAAGGGCGACGCAAACTATTACGAGTACAGCGCAGAGGAACTGGATGCACTCAACGAAATTCCCGCCGTCCTTGTTGACCGTGACTATTTCGTGATTTACGATAAACTTCAGCAGTTCCGTGACCTTGAGAACGTGCAGGGTCTGTACTGGAACCACTACCTTCACGTATGGAAACTGTTTAGTGTATCCCCGTTCGCGAACGCTATTGCGTTTATCCCGAACACACCGACCGTGACAGGTGTTACGGTCTCCCCGGCCACTGCGACCGTAGCCGCAGGCCAGACACTGACGTTGACGGCAGATGTGGCAACAACCAACTTTGCGCCGCAGGCCGTAACGTGGACTTCCGACAACCCGCTTGTTACCGTGTCTGCGTCCGGCGTTGTTAAGGTTGACCCGACCGCAAGCGGTACGGCGAACATTATGGCAACGTCTAAGTTCGACACCACAAAGAGCGGTGGTTGCAAAATTACGATCAACTAATAAATTTGATATAAGCTAAGCCCCTTGTATGTGCAAGGGGCAAATGCTTATAATTAAGAGGTGAACCAAATGCCGTATATTCCACCTAATTCAGATGTTATACTCTGCCGAGGTGTACCTATCGACAGCGATTATAAACACACGTTATATTTTAATAGCGTTGCCGACCAGAACAGTTATTTTAGAAGTAAGGGTTTTAAAGAGTTTCATAGTGTTTCATACCAGCGCGAAAGACGTAATGTAATTACACTCGAAGTACCTGCAACAGACGTATATGCGTGCAATTATCTTATGTTTCGCAACACGTCTTATGGGGAAAAATGGTTCTTTGCTTTTGTCAACGGTGTTGAATATGTTAATGACTCTGTTACAGACATTTACTATACACTCGATATGATGCAGACATGGATGTTTGAATATACGCTGAAACAATGCATGGTAGAACGCGAGCATTCTGCCACAGATGAAATTTTTAAAAATACAAAACCAGAAAATATTGGTTATGGTGAACTAGTATGTGGCAGGGTTAGAAGTTTCTTGCTTTCAGAGGATTTATTAAAAGACTTTGCTTGCGTATTTACGAGTGAAGCATATGCGGGTGACCTAGATACAAAGCCTTTCATTATGTATGGACAATTTTGTCCGGTTTATGGTTACATTGGCAACGCAACAGTTGTCAACAATCTTATCAAAGATTTTGTTGATAGAGGTAAACAGGACGCTGTATTATCCGTGACAGCAGGTAACGCGTTAATGGCGTTGGGTACGTCGCAAGACTATGATAAATACATTAACCAAATGCCATCAACTGTACCACAAAAACAACTGCAATGTGACTGTTACGGTGTTGCAAGTAAGATAATTGACGGACAAGAAAAATACAAAGACTGCCTGCCAAACGGATATAAACCACGAAATAAAAAACTGTTTGGTTACCCCTATAATCAAATATGGATTAGTAACAATCAAGGAACGGTGAACGAATACCGTTATGAGGACTTTAAACTTGACGATAACGGACAGTTTTACTTTATGGTGGCGGGTTCGGGTGTTGGCACACCCGAGTGTGTATTGTATCCTATGTATTATAGAGGTGCACAAGTATTTTATGACCACGCAATCGCATTGTCGGGATACCCTACTATACCGTGGTTAGGCGATACTTACAAGGCATATATGGCCATGAATCGTAATCAACTTATGGTGCAAAGCGGGTCGGAACTATTCGGATATTTGGCGAATGTTGCGTCATCGTTTCTTGGTGGTGCAACGACGGTCAATAATGCCGCCGATATGTTGCAGGCGGCTAAATACGACGCGGCGAACAGAGGTTCTTATCCGAAAGAAGTTAGTCAAGTTACAAAAACAGGTTTAAGACAACAGGCCCTTGGTGGACCTCTTAGTGCCTTGGGAACGTCTATATCAGGTGGTGCAAATTTACTAACACAAATGTACACGCGTTTAGCCCATTTGAAAGACATATCTAACATACCTCCTAACGTGTCAGGATTGGCAGGAGCTGGCAGTGTTACATACGGAATGGATAGGTTCGACTTCACAAAATATGATATGTGCGTTAAACCTGAATATGCAGAAATAGTGGATAAATTCTTTGATATGTATGGTTACAACACTACAACTGTTAAAATTCCTAACACGCATTCAAGACCTCATTGGAATTATGTTAAAACCATTGGATGCGAAATTCAAGGCTTTCTTCCACAAGAAGCCGCGAACGTTATCAAAGCTGTTTTTGATAATGGCGTAACGTTCTGGAAAAACGGCGATGAGGTAGGCAATTACACACTTGATAACTCTCCGACATAACGAAAGTAGGTGAAAAAAACTTGGCAAGTAGTTTAAGAGCAAAACATTACGGCGGTACACAAGATCGCATGTTTTGGAGCACAGCGTTTAATAACCGACTTGACAATGACTTGTACCTTGCAAGGCTTGTTGAGCTTAGCGCGTCTATGTTTGACTGGACGGGCCTTCCTGAAACTTGTGACGTGCGAACGTTGGAACTTGCATTAATGGGTAACGGAAGAGCTGTGTTTTTTAAAGACGATGCATTAGACATGTACATGACGTTACCTGTCAACGTGAGCACAAGCGGTTATGACGTGTATGGACAACCATTGCAGTTTACAGCGCGTAGCATGTATAATAATTATCAGTGTCAGCTAACGCAGGATACAGGTGTAATGATCTACAACAACTACCTGCGCACACCGTCTGTCATGCAGTTACTTGAGTTTGCTAACAGATTAGGCAAGATTGATAACATTATCAATATCAATGTCAACGCACAAAAAACGCCTATTCTGATTTTAGCCGACGAAAGCAAACGGCTAACTATGAAGAATTTGTACATGAAATACGACGGAAATCAGCCGTTTATCTTTGGTGACAAAAACCTTAGCATTAACGATTTTACCGTGTTGAAAACTGACGCGCCATACGTTGCGGCAGACTTGTACGAACTCAAAACGCAGATTTTTAACGAAGCGCTAACCTATCTTGGTATCTCAAATGTGAGCTACCAGAAAAAAGAACGTCTGGTCACTGACGAGGTTACCCGAAACATGGGTGGCACTATCGCCGCAAGGTATAACCGCCTGAACGAACGACAGAAAGCTTGTGAAAAAATCAATAATATGTTTGGGCTTAACGTATGGTGCGAATACAAAGAAGACTTTGACCCTCGTTTGTTTATAGACGACACAGACAATATGTTAGATACAATGAACAACGAAAGCGCAGGTGTGAACGATGAGTAAATTTACAACTGAAGTTCGTTGGATTTGCGAAAGTTTCGTTCCAGAACTTAACTGGCAGGGCGAGTATGAACACAGCGGATATACAGACGTTGACAAAGCATTGCAAGCAGGGTACGAAAACATTTTCGATTTTACATTCCCCATTTTTGATGAAAGTTATCGTGAACACCTGTGCAAGTTGATATTGTTGCACTACTACACACGCGAAATAGCATATGAAACTTATGCACTGTGGAAACTCCATTTGCGCGAACGTCTTGTTGCGATTATGCCGAAGTACAATTTATTGTATAAGCAAGAACAACTGGCCAACCCGTTTGACAACATCAACCATAAGGCCATTGGCGTCGACACGTCGCACACGGAAGACAACGGCACGAGCCACGGCGAAAGCACCTCCGAAGGATGGAATAAATATAACGAAACTCCACAAGGTGGTGTTACAGGTCTTGATACCGACAAATATCTAACAAGCGCCACAAAGACTACAAATAGCTCTAGTTTAAACGGGACAGCCGAAAGCACGCAGGACGGTAAACGCAACACCGAATATGACTACACGGGCCGTAACAGCGGTGAAGCGTACTACACAGAAATGACAAAAATGTATAAAAACTACGAAAGCGTTGATAACATGGTATTGCACGAACTGGAAGATTTATTCTTCGGTTTGTGGGAATAAAAGAAAGGTGGTATAGTATGCCGAACGATAACAATTTTACACCTGCTAACTTTAACCCCATTTTACAAAAGTATGACGGTATTCCGTACTTGCGGTTCTGGTGTCAGAAAGTTCTCCCTGCCGTTTATGATCAGAGTTTAAGCTACTATGAGGTGCTGTGTAAGCTTGCGGCATTTTTAAATAAAATGCTGGAAGAACTTGAAAAAGTACAAGCGAATGTAGACGAACTGCACAAAGCTTATCAGGAATTGCAAGAGTGGGTCAACAACGAAATCAAGCGGTTTGAAGACCACATGGAACAGCACTTTGACGATCTGACACAGGAGCTTTGGCAGAAGTTCGAGCAGTATAAAAACGATACAAACAACACGTTACAGCAGTGGTTTAGTGAATACGAAACAAACACCACAAATAATTTAAACAAAAAGTTTGAAGAATTTGTAACAAACGCGAACACGCGTATTGACAATATGTTTAATACGTACGTAACGAACACAAACAGCGATTTTAACACGTGGAAAAATGAATTTACCAACCAGTACAACGAGTGGAAAGAGGATGTTGAGGGGCAGATTACAACCATCAATTCCAGTATCAATTCGCTTACTGCCCGTGTAACCACGCTCGAAAACATGATTAAGACATATCCTAAGTTTGATTATAAGTCTTTCACGCTTACGGGTACAAAATATTATAAAAAGGCTATTTTGGACATGCTTTCGTTCCCGTCTTCCGCTGACAGCTCGGTTATTTGCTATGGCGTTATGCGTGTGTACGGTCAAGATACATCTCTAACTGTATCAGGTAACTGGCGCGAAAGACTTGTAACCCCTAACAATTTTAAACGAGACGTGGCGACACTGCTAGGAGCTACAACGCAAAACACGTTTAAGTTTGAGTTGATGCCTCGTACATCGTATGTTTCCGCTTCAGGAGATGATAATAACGGCGCTCCTACTAACGATAAGCTCATTACGGGCTTACTTTGGGCACCGGGACCAGGGGACAACAGCGGCTTTGGAAGCGCACAGCTGTTTTTTAAAAACAACGGTTCGGTCGGTTATGTGTCGGATAACTCCATGTTGTTCTCGGCTCTTGCCTCACAGCAGGCAAACCCTCCCAGCTGGGGACATGAGTCTGGCGAATGGTCGGTATAAGTAAAATATAATAAACAAGAGCTCGAGCACCGTAATGGTAGTCGAGCTCTTGTTTATTTACGTTCGTTCTTCGCTTCACAATATTTTTGTATAATCAGCTTTTCAGCTTGTTTTAGAGCGCTTGCTTGATAATCAAGCCATGTACCAAAACCGACAGGCTGTTTAGCGCCCATTTGTAGCCGCTTTAGCGTGGTAGGACTACATGTGCGCGATGCTATTGTGTAACTATCACTTAAAGCGCGCCCACAGTAACTATACTCAATCCAGTTAAGACAACCGTCAAGCAAGTCGCAGTGCAGTTCAGCAAGCGTTTCAGGTGCTTCAGCGTCTCCTAAACGCTTTAAGATATCTATTGCGTAAAGCTTTACGGCGCTACGATATGCACCGCGCGGTTTAGTCTCATTCACTTTCTTTCTGATTTCCATGTAATTCACACTGTTCACGCTCCAATATATCTTCGTTTAATCGTAACATTGCATTAGTAAGGTCTGTACAAATTCCATAGGCTCTACAGTTGCGTGTGCAGAGCTCATGCTCCTCACATTCCGGGCTTTCGTCAATAAGCCTTGACGCGTAGTACAGACCTTTTTCAAGATCTTTTAACTGCTCTATCGTGTAGTCGTGTGTGCTAATATATATCATTGTCATACCTCCTTTGTATGTCTATCTAATTCGTGCTGTATGCTTTTCCTAAGCATTTCATTCAGTCCGCATATGTTGTAATAGTCGCAGTCCCTACAGCTTGTGTCACAGTTGACCGATGCTGTGAGTATATTCCAAATCTCGTTCGTGTAATGTTTCATTGCTTTTAATTCATTGTATTTCATTTAAACCACCTTTCTAAACGTTTGATGAGTTTATAATCTAAATATGTTTTATCTAACCATTCAAGCAGTGCCGCAAACGCTATAAGCAATGTTGCGCTTACAAAGCTTGCTAAAAGTACTAAAATCATTTGTAAAATCTCCTTTCATCTCCTTTCGCATTCTATTTTTGTGATGTAACATGCGCCCATATCACGTGCGGCTTTGTGCGCTTTACGTTTAGCTTCTGCCACTGTCTTAGCGTCTACGTATAGCTCTATAACGTATTTGCCTTTGTCTGGGTCATTTATGGTTGCTCGGGTCAAATATTCTTTCGTTTGTAGTGCCATTAATGTCTACCTCCTTTCGCCAGTTGTCACCTATACAACTGTCTATTGCTTGTACTATAAACGGTATTTCAGTCATGCTTGGGTTTTCTCTCGTCCACACAGGCCTGACTAAGTTTGCTTTAAACACTTCTGTCCAGTTTGTCATAGACGTTTACCCTCCTAAGCAAGTATTGCCTGCGCAATATATTTTATGTCTTCTTCGGTTAGCTCCTCTCCGTATCCGTCCTCTATGTCAGCGATACACGTCAAAACTCTACAGCGCTCTTCGTGCAAGCGTTCTATGGCGAACATGTACCCCCTCGTGTATAATTCGTAATTCCTTAGTATCGCTTTCCTTGAATCTTCGTGATCTAATACAGTAATTGACTTGCCGTTCTTTGTCGCTATCCAATTCCCGTTTACCCTATCAATCGGGTAGTACAGTGTGTTTTCCTCCATGTCGTCGTTGTGCCACTTAATGACAATCTTGCGCGTATGATAGAGTTTATCATCTATCGTAGTTTTCATTTGTTTACCTTTCCTTTCAGGCCTACCTCATCAGTGCAATGCCGCCAACCGTTGCAGACGCTCGTTAGAGCGTTTCGACTGTTAATAGCATTCTATAACCTGATATAAAATTTCATGCTCGAGTCTATTTACTGCGCGATTGTAACGCCTCAACTGATACTCTGTACCAAAATCTAATTGGTGCGTTACAATATAATACACATATTTGCGAGTAGCCTTAAACCAAGAACCCGCTCTTAACTCGTGATATAATCTTTCAGCTTTCTTGTTGTTCATGTGATATACCTCCTTAAACATCAAAATAATCGTTGTACTTGTCGTAATGCTTATCGCAATACGCGTCATAAAAGGCTTGCTCATCTTCAATGCCCTGTGCATGTAATTCTTCTCTGATTTCGTCATCCATGAGCATCACGGCTGCTTCAAAGTTGATTTCGTTTCCGTTGTAGTCTTTAATGGTTTTCATTTGTTTTTACTTCCTTTCCTTTTTCTGTCTATATTATAGCATATCTTTTCTGCAAGTGTGTTAACAAACTGTGAACGTTGTATGAACAATTTATTAACAAAATTGTGAACAAATATTGCACGTTGCGCATTGCTTGTGCGCCAACAAGCCTATAATGTAAGCGCCCTACAAATGCCGTTAAACGCGCGTATATTGCATTATATCGTGTCTGTTATATAATTTCATTGCCCTAAGCATCGTGTATTATAACGCGTTTCAGAAGGCTTGTGTTAAAAAGTTAACAAGCGTGGACATAGACGGCGAGCGAGCGCATGCGAAGCAGGCGCGAGCGATCGTCAGCACAAGCGTAGCGCGTGCTGACGCGAACGGAGCGCAAGCGGAGTGAGCGTGTGAGCAACTGCTCAAGCGTAGCGGAGCAGTTGCGAGCGCCTAAACGTGCAGACGTGTGCCTAGATATACATTGTCATTACAACTATTGCAGACTTGATACATTACTAGATATGTAACGTAGTTTTGTGTTAGCGTACTATCATATGTTATAGTATTGTATTAGTGTAGTAGCATTGTGACTTGATATTGTATTAACACTGTATTGCTTTAACGCTTTAGCATGCTAAAGGGGAAAATTTTGGTTGTCGAAATCGTACCCAACG
>ERZ808258.405-NODE-405-length-17809-cov-2.738256_pt1 | contig 17809 bp, 11 predicted proteins | sample MGYA00521280_ERZ808258 | MGnify/ENA primary metagenome ERZ808258 (study PRJEB31516, sample SAMN03275585) | gut metagenome | biome: mammalia-associated habitat; material: feces | host: Papio cynocephalus | place: Kenya | collected 2012-07-19 ...
CCCCATCCACGCGCATGAAAATTAAGCGCGAATACTTTGGGAATATTTTTATTATCTTTGTCTCTAAAATCATTGGAAAAAATATCATGATGATGAAAGAACTGAAACCCCTTGACCGCAAGGCCATGTTTGCCGAGATTGACTCGGGCAAGGAATTTGACATTGTGATCATCGGCGGCGGCGCTTCCGGCCTCGGTGTGGCGGTCGATGCCGCCAGCCAAGGATACTCCGTCTGTCTGGTCGATGCACAAGACTTTGCCGCCGGCACAAGTTCGCGGTCCACAAAGCTCATTCACGGCGGTGTTCGCTACATGCAGAACCCGCACGATTGGGGCCTGGTTTTCGAAGCCTTGCGCGAACGCGAATTGCTCCTGAAGCTTGTCCCGAATCTGGTTCATAAGAACCCGTTCATTTTGCCGTGCTATCGCTGGTATGAAAAGGCCTTCTACGGCTTGGGACTTTCCTTCTACACGATGATGGCCAAGTTCAGCTCCGGTGATGCCGGTTCTCTGTCGATTCTCTCGAAGGAAGAAACCCTTGAGAAGCTCCCGGGCATTAAGGCCGAAGGACTTTACGGCGGCGTTCGTTTTTACGATGCGCAATTTGATGATGCCCGTATGGCAATCGCCCTGATGCACACGGCCGTTGCTCACGGTGCCGTTTGCTTGAACTATGTCGCATGCGACGGCTTTAACTTTGCCGGCGATAAGATCGAGTCGATGATTGTTGAAGACAAGGAAAGCGGTAAGAAGCACACGGTCAAGGGCAAGATGTTCTTTAACTGCGCCGGCCCCTGGGTTGACGAAATCCGTAAGCTCACAGGCAAGGATGTTAAGCCTTTCGTTAAAGCGGCTCGCGGTTCCCACATCATTCTTGATTTGAAAAAGTTCGGTAACCCCAAGGAAGGCATGTTCATCCCCAAGACTTCCGACGGCCGCGTTCTGTTCTGCCTACCCTGGCACGGCATGCTTGAGGTCGGCACAACCGACTTGCCCGAACCCGTTCCCGTTAACATGGAGCCGAAAATTTCCGATGAAGAAATCGACTTCATGATGGCCAACTGCAACAACTACTTAAAGACCAAGGTCACGCGTGAAGACATCCTGGCGACATTCGTCGGTGTCCGTCCTCTGTACACGCCGGCCAACGCAGCTGCCAGCGGTGGCAAGACAGCTAAGGTTTCTCGCGAACACGCGATTATTCCGGAATTCGGCAACATGCTGACAATCACGGGCGGCAAGTGGACGGCCTACCGCAACATGGCTGAACACGCCATGAAGGTTGCGGCTGAGAAGGGGCTGATCCCCTCTTCGCATACCATCACGACCAAACTTCCGCTCACGGTCGATACGGCGTTCGATCCCGAAGCAATCGAAATGCGTGCAGCCCAAGCCGAGAAGGTTGAAGACGTCATCGATGATGTCGTTGCCTTTGCTATCCGTGAAGCTCAAGTGAGCGGCGCTCGCAATGCTGACGACGTCCTGTTCCGGCGCTTGCGCTTAGGCCAGATGAATGCCAAGCGCACCGAAGAACTCCGTGGCCCCGTTCAGGAAGCCATCGACAAGGAGCTGAAAAAATAAGTCCGACACTGCGGACTGCTTGGTGAATCACACGATTTACCCGTAATGCAAACGGCCGGTTCTCGCAAGGGAACCGGCCATTTTTTAGTTTCGTATTCAAACGCAGCAGACAACTATCCGCTTAGAAATAGAGTTTTCTGCATTCGCATTTAGGCTCGCAACTGACGTGCACTCCGAGACGATTAAAAAGTTTCTCATCGACTTCGCTTAAAAGGACGGAGAAATGCGCATCACAGCCACGCAGTTTATCAATCTGGCACAGGGCAACAGCCGCTTCCGGGTTCGTCTGAGCACTCACACACAAGGCGATAAGGACCTCATCGCTATGAAGACGCGGATTCGTGTGCCGTAAGCTTTCTGTCTTTAATCGACAAATCGGTTCTAGAACTTCTTTGCTGATTAAATCCGTCTTTTTGTCGATTCCTCCCAGAGTTTTCAAAGCGTTTAAAAGAAGTGCAGAGCAAGCGCCTAAAAGCGGTGTCGTCTTACCGGTAATCACCGTTCCGTCAGGTAGAACCATAGCTCCGGCAGGTCCTTTAGTGCTTTTTTCTTTTTCCAAACTCGCAGCAACAGCCGGCAAAATATCGGACGTAATTCCGGCTTGTTTCATCAACAGTTCAAGCTTGTACACGACGGCCGGATCAGCGCGTCCGCGCACGTTATCCACCTGAGCTCGATAGTAACGGCGCAGAATTTCCAAGTGGGAAGCATGGCAACAAACCGCATCGTCGACAATGCAATTGCCGGCCATGTTCACTCCCATATCGGTCGGTGACTTATACGGGCATTGCCCTAAGATTTTCTCAAAGATAGCCCGCAGAACTGGAAAGATTTCTACATCGCGGTTGTAATTGACCGTTGTCACTCCGTACGCATCCAGATGGAACGGATCAATCATATTGACATCGTTTAGGTCGGCCGTCGCCGCTTCATAGGCTAAATTTACCGGATGTTTTAACGGCAAATTCCAAATCGGAAATGTCTCGAACTTGGCATATCCGGCTTTCACGCCGCGCTTGTGCTCGTGATATAACTGAGACAAACACGTGGCCATTTTGCCGCTTCCCGGCCCCGGTGCCGTCACAACAACAAGCGGATGTGTCGTTTCAATGTATTCATTTTTTCCGTATCCCTCATCACTGACAATGAGGGCCACGTTATGCGGATATCCGGCAATCGGAAAATGCTTGTACGAGCGCACTCCGAGGGTCGACAAGCGGCGCATGAATGCATCGGCTGCCGGCTGTCCGTTGTACTGCGTAACAACGACCGATCCGACAAAAAAACCGAGGTTGCGAAAGACATCAATCAGACGCAATACATCGTCCTCGTAGGAAATACCGAAATCGGCGCGAATCTTATTCTTTTCAATATCCGGGGCTGAGATGGCAACAACGATTTCCACGTCGTTTTTCATCTGAGAAAGCATACGGATTTTGCTATCGGGTTCAAATCCCGGAAGCACTCGCGATGCGTGGTAGTCGTCAAAGAGTTTTCCCCCAAATTCCAGGTACAACTTACCGCCGAATTGGGCAATACGCTCTTTGATATGTGCCGATTGCGTTTCAATGTACTTTGCGTTATCAAATCCGATTTTTGTCACGACACATTCCCCTTTCCGACCGCAAGCGTTTAAGGTCAAAGCTTCTTTTTTAAACAAACAGAAAAGGGGCAGCCTCCGAAAACCGCCCCCGTTTTTTCGCATTGTACTGAAAGCCCGTAAGCAAGGGAGTCCCACGTTATAAAAAACAACGTAGCCGAAAAAGTTCGCTCAAAAAAATCGCATACGCAAAACGCGGGGTTGCCCCCGCGCCTTGCGTTCCATACTTCTCAAATTTTATTTGGAATTTTTCGCAATTTTGTAGACACCGACCGTGAGCATCGGGAGTGCAAAAAGGCACAGGAACCCCCAGCATGCTGTACCATACCCCTTGACAATCAGCCCCAAGAGACCGAAGGCAGAAACAGCCACACCCAGAAGCACGGGGATGATTGTAACTGCAGGAGCGAACCACGTCGGCTCATCCCGTCCCGTTTTGCGGTACGCAACCTGAAAACGATCCACCACCGCTTTAACAAAGCCCGTCGCCGTTTCCATCAGCGTCACGAAGAGCACGATTTCAAATGTCCAAAATAGCCACGGCATTTGGATACGATCGAAAATCGCAAGAACCGGGACCGTTGATCCGACGACATTGGCAAAATCGCATCCCATCGTTAAAAGAAGCATCGTTCCCGGGAAGACTCCGAGGAAACCCGCAAGAATACCGCTGATGACGGACTCGGATCGAGACGTGAATCCTCGAACCGTGTAAAGAACGAGAGGTACGACAACAAGGTTATAGAAGCTATATTGCAGACCTCGCATAAACCAACCGTTTGTCACTTCCCCCTTGCCGACCTCGGCAGCAATGTTTGCCCCGAACTTCACGAAGACGACAACCATAAAAATCAAATAGACCGAACACAGCACGTACGACCAGATTGAAAGCGCCTTCTCAACCATTTCCGTTCCTTTGAACACCAGGAACAGGACCCCTGCAGACAAAACAGCCACACCGACCCACTGGTTAAAGCCGAGCTTTTCCATAATGGCGCCGGCGCTGGCATTAACGACCCCCATCACAATGAGGAACATAATCCAGTAGCACAGGTCATACAGGAAAGCACACGGTCCGAGAATCTGCTTCATCATCGAGCCGTAGTCAAATGTTTGCATCACTCGACAGAATTCAAACGTGACCGCGCAGACAAGGCTCCAGCAAAGGAACGTGACAAAGGCACCAAGCAGGCCGCCGAACATGCCGCTCACGCCGAAAAACTGCGCGATTTCCGCTCCCGTTCCGTAACCGCCTCCGATAAGAATCGACTGAAAAACCAGTCCGGGCACTAGGAGCCTGATAAATTTATTTTTAAGCATTTTTTATTCCGTTATCTGTTAGATCGCGCTTTTACCAACCCGCGCGGAATCTGAGTACATCATCGGAGATTTCTCCGCGTTCGTATTCGTTCATCGCCGCATCCATAATTTCAAAGCCTCGAGTCAAAAGCTCAGGTGAAATCGTCAAAGGCGGCTGAATGCGCAAGATCCACCCGGCGAGCGAAATCACGACAAGACCCTTTTCGTATGCTCTGAAAAGGATTTTGAAGACTCCGTCCGCATCGGGCGCACCGTCCTCCTTTTGAATGCCGATACCCATGGAAAAACCCAGGTTTCGTGTAAATGCAACAAGCTTAGGATGCTTGGCCTTTAAGTCCGACGCCAATTTTTCCAACAGCTTGATGTTGTTTTTCAGATGCGTCTGGAAGGCCTCGGTCTGAAAGTAATCGAACTGCGCAATGCCGGCTGCGCAGGCAATGGAGTTGCCGCCCAAGGTAAACAAGTGCGCCGGTGCCGGCAAACAATCCATGATTTCGTCACGCGCCATGAAAGCACCGAGCGTGAGCGTCGCTCCGACGGATTTACCCATAATAATTCCATCGGGAACAATGCCGTAGTGTTCAATGGCAAAAAACTTGCCGGTACGATAAAAGCCCTGCTGAACTTCCTCGGAAATAAAGAGGATGCCGTATTTTTTGCAGGTCTCATAGAGCTTTTTCATGAAGATTGGGTGGGCCGGCAAGATACCGCCGTCTCCCTGCACGGGCTCAATAACCACAGCCGCCACTTCCGTAGCCGGCAAATACGTGGAAAAAGCCGTTTCCATTGCCTTCAGACAATCACGCTCGACTTCTTCATCACTCTTGTCGACCCCGTAAAACGGAAACGGATAAATTTCTGGAAGAAACGGCCCCATCTTGGCATGCATACGTGTCGAGCACGTAGTCATAGAGCAAGAACCGTACGTATTACCGTGATAACCGTTAATAAAAACAATAATCTTCTGACGTCCCGTAAAAGCGCGAGCGAACTTGACGGCTGCATCATTACCGTCGCTACCGCAGTTACCGAAACATACCTTAGCCTTGACGCCTCCCGGATAAACGGAAACGAGTCTTTCGGCATAAGCCGTTGTTTGCTCGTTGTAGGTATAAGCGGCCGTGTACTGTGTGAACTTTTTCAGTTGTTCTTCGATGGCTTTCGTAATAATCGGGTTGGAACTACCGATGTTCAGTGACGAGGCACTGGACAAGAAATCAATGAACTTATTACCGTCCAAATCCGTAATAACACTGCCTTCTGCCTTGGCAATTGCCAATGGATAGTAGGAAAGATGTTGGCACGGTGCGACAACCTTTTTGTCGCGCTCGACCAAGGCATTGCAACGATCGAGTTTCATTTAATGGCCCCCCAGAAATGCATTTACAAAAAAAAGGACATCGACACATTGTTTTACCGGTATCCGATCGGATTGTCCTCTTTCGACAGATAAGCCGCATCAGGGCTAGAGGAAGGCTGTTTTGACCAACATCAAAAAGAAATAAACACCTCTAAGACATTGTGCTTATGTTACGTTTGACCCTGCTGTATGCGAAGCTCATAATGACCGAACTTCGCACATTAATGGCGAAGGTTGACAATAAAAACGTCTTTCTCTTTATTTTTGAGAAACGCGTATTCACAAAAAGGAAGAAAATGAATCGAGACCGTCTCGGAAGTCGCTTAGGCTTCATTCTTTTAAGTGCCGGCTGTGCCATCGGTTGCGGCAATGTCTGGAAATTTCCCTGGCTTACAGGGCAGTACGGAGGCGGAGCCTTTGTGCTGATATATCTATTCTTCCTTCTTATTATCGGCTGGCCTGTTATGACGATGGAATTTGCCCTCGGCCGCGCCAGTCAGAAAAGTCCTGTTCACATGTACCAGGCCCTAGAGCCTGCCGGCACGAAGTGGCATTGGCACGGCATCGTGGCTCTCATCGGTAATGTTGTACTGATGATGTTTTATATGGTCGTTACCGGCTGGATGTTGCAATACTTCATTTACACCGTGAGCGGCGAATTTTCGGGCAAAACGCCGGATCAAGTCGCCACAGGCTTCGGTGCTCTACTCGCCGATCCGACAACACAAATTATCGACACGGCCCTGATTGTTATTTCCGCCTTCCTCATTCTTTCCTTTAGTTTGCGAGGCGGCCTGGAGCGCGTTATCAAGTGGATGATGATGGCTCTTATCGTCATCATGGTAATTATTGCCGCGAATAGCTTTTTTATGGACGGTGTTAAGGAAGGACTACGCTTTTACCTCCTTCCCGATTTCAGCAAAATGAACTGGAGTGTCGTTGTTGCTGCTATGAATCAGGCCTTCTTCACGTTAAGTCTGGGTATCGGCGCCATGGCCATTTTCGGTAGCTACATCGACAAGAGTCACACCCTGGGCGGCGAGTCCCTTCGTGTGATTATTCTGGATACGTTCGTTGCCATCATGGCAGGCCTTATCATTTTCCCCGCCTGCTTTACCTACGGCGTTAAACCCGATGCCGGCCCGAGCTTGATTTTCGTAACCCTTCCGAACATTTTCAATAATATGCCGGCAGGTCAGCTCTGGGGATCACTCTTTTTCGTGTTCATGATGTTTGCCTGCTACTCGACCGTTTTAGCCGTCTGTGAAAACATCTTGGCTTGCATGCGGGATTTGACCGGCTGGTCTCGCCGCAAAACAGCCTGGGTTTGCGGTATCGGCATGCTGATACTGACGTTGCCCTGTGCTTTGGGCTTTAACGTGCTCTCAAACCTCCATCCCTTAGGTGGCAATTCCTGCATCATGGACTTAGAAGACTTTATCGTCAGCAACTGTCTGCTACCGCTCGGAAGTTTGGTGTTCGTGCTCTTTTGTACGGCCAAGAACGGTTGGGGATGGGATAACTTCATCGCCGAGGCCAATACAGGTACCGGCTTACTTTTCCGAAAGGGCCTTCGCTTTTACTGCACCTACGGACTTCCGCTCGTGATTTTTGCTATCTTTGTGATCGGTATCCTTCCCTTTTTTAAATAGCCGTTAGGCAATCGAATAAGGAGGAGGCAGACAGCCTCTGCCCTCTTCCTCTCACGCCACATAAAATCCCGAAAGTTTCTTTTCGGGAATTTTTTTACCTTTGCCCTCATTTAGAATCCTTTCCCGGAGGCCGTTATGCAAAATCCCTTGATCGATCCTGTGATTTCCGTTGAACAACTTAAGAGTATTGAAAAGACGGAGGACCTTGTCATTCTTGACTGTCGAGGGACATTGACAACTTCCGGTGCCGGCAATCTCCTCTTTGATGTCGGGCATATTCCCGGAGCCTTCCACGTTGACATGTCACGCGATATCACGGGAAAAAGAAACGGCCAAAACGGTCGTACTCCGATGGCCGACCCCGAAGTCTTCGCACAAACATTACGAAAGTTCGGAGTTAATCGCACCAGCACTGTCGTCGTCTATGACACGGGGCTGATGAATTTTGCGCCGCGTGTCTGGTTTACCATACGGGCTACGGGGCTTGCAAATGCTTTTGTTTTGGACGGAGGATTCGCTGCCTGGCAGGAAGCCGGCTACCCGATCACAGGCCACGAGTCCGTGAGAAAAACGGGAAACTTTACAGCCGCCCCGTGCCTTGAGCGGATTTTTTCGACAGAGGAAATCGAACAGAACCTCTTAACACACCGTTATCTTCTCCTTGATGCACGGATTGAAGAGGTCTATCTCGGGAGTAGCGCCGGACCGGACGCAAAAGCCGGGCACATTCCTGGCTCCGTCAATCATCCCAATCGACTCAATGTCGCTCAGAACGGATTGCTTCTAAGTAAAGAAACCTTGCGCCGAACTTTTCTTCGCCTAAGCGACGGACACCCCGAACGCATCGTGCACACCTGCGGCTCGGGAATTGCTGCCTGCGGAAATCTTGTAGCGATGCGCCATGCCGGATTAGCAAGTGCCGGCGTCTACATCGGAAGTTTTTCAGCATGGATCAGTAATCCGATGCACCCGATCAGTACCGAAGACGAGAGCTAAAGGTCCTACTAAGATTACTCGAATAAAGTCACGATTTTTCGGGCGTTTTTCCAAATAAAAGCGTATTAAAATTTTCCCCCTTCACGCGCAAAGGGTGCGCGTGTCTTTTGCTTCGGATTTTGTGCCCCATGACTCAAGATACTTCCGCCTCACGTCTTGAAGACCTAAAAAAATGTCAGACTCTGTGTGAATTCGTCCCTTTAAGAGCGCATCAGATTCCCGACACCGTGGCACTTCGCCAATACGATCGTAAGGAAACCGCGTGGAAAGACGTCACGTACGCCTCTTTGAACGAGCAAATTACAGCATGGAGACGGGCCCTGGCCGCACTGCATTTGGAACGTGGCGCACGTGTTGCAATTTTGCTTAACAACTCTGTTGATGCTGTTTTGGCTGATCAAGCGGTCATGGCAAACGGCATGATTCCCGTTCCTCTTCACGCTATCGACACACCGGGATCTTCAGCCTTCATTCTCATTGACAGTCAGGCATCCGTTCTGATTACCAACAAAGCCGACCGTTGGAGCTTAATTGAGAAAACAAACGTCCCGATGCCCGATTTAAAGCACGTCATCCTCACGGAAGAAAGCGGTATTGAGGAAAAAGACATTCATCGGCAAATTCTCAGCAAGGACATTTGGCTTGCCGGCGGCAAGGACATTCAAGAACTTCCCGAAGGGCCGAAACCTGACGATCTTGCGGCGATTGTCTACACATCAGGCACAACGGGGCGGCCCAAGGGCGTGATGCTCACGCATCACAACATTGTGGAAAACGTTCTTGCCACTTTGATTCACATTGCACCGGCCCCGAAACCCGGATACGTCTTCCTCTCATTCTTGCCGCTGTCGCATACGTTTGAGCGCACGGCAGGCTACTACCTGGCGCTCGGCATGGGATGTACGATTACTTACAACCGCTCGATTATGTTGCTTGCCGAGGACTTACGCATCGTCAAGCCGGATGTTTTGATTTCCGTTCCGCGGATTTACGAAAAAATTTATGCACGCATCAATGAGCAGTTGGGAAAGAAATCCGCTCTTGCCCGGTGGCTCTTTAATTGTGCCGTAAGCGTCGGGTGGCGCAAATTCTGTGCAGAAAACAAGTTGCCGATTCCCAAGAGCCCGTGGCAATTTGCCGACAAGTTTACCGGACCGATTTTGAAAAAACTGGTCGCCGATAAAATTTTGCAGCAGTTCGGTGGGAAACTGAAAGTCGCTATCGCCGGTGGCGCTGCTTTAAACGGCAAAGTGGCTCGCGTGTTCGGCGGTCTCGGCTTGGCACCTATTCAGGGCTACGGCATGACGGAAGCTTCTCCGATTATTGCCGGGAATTCATTGACACTCAATCAACCCGACACGGTCGGAAAACTTTTTTCCAACCTTCAAATGCGTTTGGCCCCGGAGACGCATGAGATTCAAATTCGCGGCAGTTCCGTTATGAAGGGGTACTGGAAGCGACCGGAGGACACCGCTCGAGTTCTCGATTCCGACGGGTGGCTCAGCACGGGAGACGTCGGCGAAATCAATGAATTCGGCCTTTTGCGCATCAAAGGTCGCATCAAGGAAATCATCGTGACAAGCACAGGTGAGAAAGTACCTCCCGTCGACTTGGAACTGGCACTTGAAACCGATCCCCTGTTTTCTCAGGCGTATGTTGTCGGAGAAAACAAACCCTTTATTAGTGCCGTCACGGTTCTCAATCCTGAAGAATGGAAAAAACTTGCGGCAGAGTTAAAGGTCAGCGCAAATGAAGCAAGCTTGAAGTTAACCAGCGTACGCACGGCAATTCTCAAGCGCGTTAAAGCCGCTGCGGCGGACTTCCCGCACTATGCTCTTCCGCGCAAGGTACTTTTAACACTCAAACCCTGGACGATTGAAAACGGTCTTTTAACACCGACCCTAAAGTTAAAACGTACACCACTCGCCAAATTCTTTAAGAAGGAGATTGACGAGATTTACGAAAAACACGACAAATAAGTGCGTCACCGTCCTTTGGTCTTCGGTCAAAGACGGTGACAGTAGCTCCGAGACCTTTTTCTGCTGCTAGGTATCGGACACGATTGCTTGTCCGCTCTTTTCCCCCTATTCAGATGCTTTGTGTTCCCTTTGAGAGGATCAAAGTCCCATTCGCTTTACAGGGTAAATACTGAGCCGATGCTTGAGCAATGTGTCCCTACTTATCAACGAACAGGAAGCTCATGCACTTTTGAAAGTCATACGATAACTCGCAGGCAACGATGAAGAAATCTTCGTGTTCGGGCTTTTAAAATCCAGCAAATTCATCATCATCAAAGCGGGTAAATTCATCGCTGCTATCTCGCCATCCCGCTCTGGCAAAGGCCTCGCACAACACACCGGTTTTGTAACGTTCATAGGCTAACGGATTGGAAAGAAACCGCCTCCAGACTTTAGCTCCGGCAAGACCGTTGAGCAGTCCGAGCATGTGCCGTGCCGTGCCGCGCAGGACACGCGGATCGTTCGGATACTGAGCCTTCAGATATGAAGTCATTTTCTCAATAACCATCTCGCGTGTAACAGGATCGTCTTTTCGTCCGAAAAGACGTGCATCGACGTCGGAAAGAATCCACGGATTGGTGTAGGCCTCTCGTCCGAGCATGACGCCGTCAACATCACTTAGTAGCGCTTCGGCCAACTCCAAATCATGAATTCCTCCGTTAATGACAATCTGTGCTTGGGGGAAGTCTCTCTTTAAAAGCGTAGCGTATTCACGTCGCAAAGGCGGAACTTCGCGATTTTCCTTCGGACTTAACCCCTTAAGCCAAGCCGAACGCGTATGGACGATAAACGTCCGGCACCCGGCTTCAAACAGCGTTCCGACAAAATCACGTACGAACCCGTAATCATCCCGACCGTCCACTCCGACACGATGCTTAATCGTAACATCAATATCAACGGCGTCTTTCATCGCCTTAAAACACTCGGCAACAAGTTTGGGCTCGAGCATTAAACATGCGCCGAAACTACCGTGTTGAACACGTTCGGACGGACAGCCGCAATTAAGATTAACTTCATCGTATCCAGCCTTTTCGACCCACTTGGCTGCCCGACTCAATTGCACGGGGTCGCTACCGCCTATTTGGCAAGCAACGGGATGTTCCGCGTGATTAAAGGCTAAAAAACGATCACGAGCACCGAACTCAAGTGCAGGCGCCGTAATCATTTCCGTATAAAGGCGAGCACACTTAGAAAGCGTCCGATGAAAATATCGGCAGTGTTTATCCGTCCAATCGAGCATCGGCGCCACGCAAAAACGCCATTTACTATAGCAGTCCCTGGTCACGACTCGCTTCTTTCCTCATCGTCAACGTAATACCAAAGCCCCTCCCGCTTTTCGAAGCGGGAGACGGCATGCATGCGAAACGCGCCGGAAGAGCCTGCACGACCGCGGGCTATGAATTCGACTGTTGCGTGCGTAGCATCGCGTTGTTTTTCTTGTTTGACGGTAAGGCCGATCCATTTAATTGACGGATCAATCGGATTCTCGGACGGACACGTTTCCTTAGCCCACGTCTGGCTAAGCCAATCAGCGCGACCGAGCGCAAAGGCTGTGTAACGACTGCGCATGAGGCTGCCTGCGCTTTGCGGAACCTTTCCGTCGAAAATAAAACGCCCGCAACAGTCCGCCAGAGCCTTTCCCGACCCACACGGACACATCACGAGCGTCTTCTTTTTCATAAAAATCAGGCCTCTTGCGTGCCGTTTTCTTCACGTTCGACACGAGCTGCACGGCGACGTTCGAACTCTTTGAGCCAACGCTTACGCAAGCGAATTGACTTAGGCGTAATTTCCACAAGTTCATCGTCATTAATGAACTCAACCGCGCTTTCAAGAGTCAGCGTAACAGGCGGAACCAGACGAATTGCCTCATCGGTACCGGAAGCACGAATATTCGTCAATTGCTTACACCGAATCGGGTTGACGACGATGTCATTCTCTCGCGAGTGTTCGCCGATAATCATTCCTTCGTACAAAGGATCGCCAGGACTCACGAACAGACGGCCGCGTTCCTGGATCTTCCAGAGTGCATAAGCCACGGCCGCTCCATTATCCTGACTGATGATGGCTCCGGACCGACGCTCGCCGACATCGCCCTGTTTGATCGGGCCATACGAATCAAACACATGGCTCATGATGCCGGTTCCGCGACACATCGTCAGAAACATCGATTGAAATCCGATGAGTCCTCTTGCCGGAATCCGATACTCAAGACGCACGCGTCCGCGGCTGTCCGACTGCATATCAAGGAGGTCCCCCTTACGCCGACCGAGTTCTTCCATGACAGCCCCCTGATGCGCTTCCTCGACATCCACGGAAAGTTGCTCGTAGGGCTCCTGCTTAACGCCGTTGACTTCCTTTAAAAGTACACGGGGACGTCCGACGGCAAGTTCATAACCTTCGCGACGCATGTTTTCAATGAGAATCGTCAAATGCAATTCGCCGCGTCCGCAGACTTCCCAAGCCGTCTCATCACCTGTTTCGCGCATGCGCATCGCAACGTTACTCTTTAACTCCCGTTCCAGACGCTCGCGAATTTGGCGACTTGTCACAAACTTACCTTCCTTTCCTGCCAAGGGCGAAGTATTGACCATGAAGGTCATCGTTAAGGTCGGCTCATCGACCTTGAGCATCGGAAGCGCTTCGGGATGATTGATATCGGTAATCGTCGTTCCGATATTTAAATCATCGATCCCGTTAATCAAAACAATGTCACCGGCTTGCGCATCGTTAACGACCTTACGATCCAACCCTTCAAATTGCAGAATCTGCCCGACTTTAACCTGACGCGGCGTGCTACCCGGGCCGTCCATTAAAGCCACGGGTTCGCCGGCCTTAATGCGTCCGCGGTGCACACGTCCGATACCGATTTTCCCAACATAACTGTTGTAATCAAGCGAGCAAATCTGTAGCTGTAGCGGAGCATCGGCATTGTCCTCTCGCACGGGAACGTACTTAATAACCGTATCGAAAACGGCCTTCATGTTGCCGATTTTTTCCAACTCTTTCACATCGGGCGTATAGCCGGCATATCCGGCCAGAGCCGAGGCGTAAATGACAGGAAAATCCAACTGATCTTCGGTCGCTCCGAGCTTGTCAAACAAATCAAACGTCTGATTGACGACCCATTCGGGACGAGCCCCGACGCGATCAATCTTGTTGATAACGACGATGGGCTTTAAGCCGGCCGCAAGTGCCTTGCGCGTGACAAATCGTGTCTGCGGCATCGGACCTTCGACGGCATCGACAAGGAGCAAAACGCCGTCGACCATTGATAAGACGCGTTCGACCTCGCCGCCGAAGTCAGCATGCCCCGGTGTGTCGATGATGTTAATGTGAATACCCTCGTACTCAACGGCACAGTTCTTGGCAAGAATCGTAATGCCGCGTTCCTTTTCGATGTCCCCGCTATCCATTACGCGCTCATCGACCTGCTGATTTTCTCGGAAGGTTCCGGCGCACTGGAGCAATTTATCGACCATCGTCGTCTTACCGTGGTCTACGTGGGCAATGATTGCAATATTGCGAATCGCTCGTGTCATAGTGTCTTCTTTCCCGAATAAGTCTCGGTATTTCCCAAAAAAGTAATCAAGCGGACAGGATGAACAACTCCGTGATCATCGACTCTGACCACTCCTAATAAACGATCTCCCGGGCCGTAGGCTCGCGCCTGACCGCACAGGTCCTGCCGAATCGCCAGCCGTTGTCCGTTTTCAAGACGACAGGCAAGCGATGCGGTCAAATGCAATGCGGGCAGTGTCTGCAAGAGAAAATCTGCCCCCTTGAGTAATGTTCGCCGTTGCTCGACGGTTTTCTCTTTATCATCGAGTTCGGAAAACGGCACGGCATCTTCAATACTTAAATCGCCGACTCGTGTGCGCCGCAATGCCGTTAAATGGGCACACGAATTAAGTCGCGTTGCGATATCGTCGGCAAGAACACGAATGTACGTCCCCTTACTCACATCCGCTTCAAAAGTCAGCTCGTCCCCCGTGTAAGAGAGCAAGTCCAAGCGCTTGACACAGACCTGACGCTCCTCCCTTTGCACCTCAATACCGCGCCGTGCCAGTTCGTACAAATTTTTCCCGCCGTGCTTGATCGCCGAGTACATCGGAGGGCGTTGCAAAATCGTTCCAGTGAACTCCGACAAAAGTGACCGAACCTGCTCAAGGCTCGGTCGGACATCACTGGTTTGCGTCACAACGCCCGTCTTATCGAGCGTATCGGTTCTTTGGCCGAACTTCATCGTCGCGATGTAACTTTTATCAGCTCTCAATAAGTCGGCCGAAAACTTGGTTGCATTCCCGAAGGCAAGCGGCAAAAGGCCGGTCGCCATCGGATCAAGTGTCCCGGTGTGCCCGGCCTTTTGTGCATTCAGAAGACGACGAGCAAGTTGCAAAACCCAATTCGAACTGATCGATTCAGGTTTGTCTAAAAGCAAGACACCGTCAACCGGTTCTCCCTTATTTCCCATGATCCGAAATATCTTTGTCGGCCTTTTCTTCGCTCGAACGCGTCACATCCATCGCTTCTTTGATGACGCGGTCCATGGCAAACCCGTGCTCAACGGACGTGTCATGCACGAAATGCAACGTCGGAACCGTATGAATCGTGAGCTTGTGAAAAATCAGATTTCTCAAGCGTCCGGCTGCGGCATTAAGACCGGCTTCACAAACCTTGGGATCGGTTCCCAGGACCGTAAAGAAAACGCGGGCATGCGCATAATCCGGTGTGATTTCACAGCCGGTAATCGTTACAAGACCGATGCGCGGATCGCGCAACTCGCGCGGAATAATTTCCGCTAAATCTCGGGCTATCTGATCGGCAATACGAATACCGCGTCCGGTTTTACTCTCTTTCATCGGACCTCCCTTAAAGCGTACGAGCAACTTCCGTTACTTCAAAAATTTCCAGCTGATCGCCGACTTGAATATCATCGTGTCCCTTCAGAGACAGGCCGCATTCATTGCCGGCTTGGACTTCACGCACATCGTCCTTGAAGTGTTTCAAACTGGCAAGCTCCCCGGTCCAGATTACCACATTGTCGCGTAACTGTCGTACGCTGGCATTGCGCCGCACAACGCCTTCGAGAACACGGCATCCGGCAATCAGTCCGACCTTCGGAACATGAATCGTCTGTCGAATTTCCAAAAGTCCGATGCCCGTTTCCTTTCTCTCGGGCGCGAGCATGCCGCTCATGGCCGCTTTCACATCGTCAATGGCATCGTAAATAATGTTGTAGTATCGAATTTCAATTCCGTCCGCTTCAGCCGTCTTCTTGGCTATCGCATCGGCTCGGACATTAAATCCGATGATAATTGCATGGCTGGCTGCTGCAAGATTTACATCGGTTTCCGAAATACCGCCGACAGCGCTGTAGACGACCTGAACACGTACTTCCTCGGTTGACAGTTTTTGTAACGCTGCGGAGATTGCTTCCTGAGAGCCCTGAACATCGGCCTTAATGATGACCGAGAGCGTCTTAACGTCGCCGTTTTGATTAAAGGCACTATCCAAACGCGCACTTTGCTGCTTAGCCAAACGCACATCACGGTTTTTGCTTTGACGGAAAAGCGCGACTTCTCTGGCCTTCTTCTCATCAGGAACAGTCAAAAGAACATCGCCGGCTTGCGGAACATCCGATAGACCGAGAATTTCCACCGGAATGGAAGGGCCGGCCTGTTGAACGGGTTTGCCCGTTTCGTTGTTCATCGCCCGCACACGACCGTAGGCCTGACCGACAAGGACAACATCCCCCTTCTTAAGGAGCCCGGATTGAACTAAAACGGATGCCACAGGACCGCGTCCCTTATCCAAACGGCTTTCAATCACAAGCCCCTTCGCAGGCCCTTCGGCCGGAGCCTTCAATTCAAGCATTTCAGCCTGCAAAAGGACATTTTCCAATAACTCATCAACTCCCTGACCGGTCTTGGCCGAAACGGGAATAAACGGGACATCGCCGCCGAACTCTTCGGGCATCACACCGTTTTGGACCAATTCGTTGCGTACACGCTCGGGATTGGCTTCCGGCTTATCCATCTTATTGATGGCGACAACCAGCGGGACCTTGGCTGCTTTCGCATGGGCGATGGCTTCCTTGGTCTGCGGCATCACGCCGTCGTCAGCGGCCACCACCAAAATCACAATATCGGTCGCCTGTGCGCCGCGGGCTCGCATGGCCGTAAAGGCCTCGTGTCCCGGCGTATCCAGGAACGTAACAATACCGCGCGGCGTTTTCACGTGATACGCGCCGATATGCTGCGTGATGCCGCCGGCTTCACCGGCCGCAACCTTTGCGCGACGAATATAGTCCAACAGTGACGTCTTACCATGGTCGACATGGCCCATGATAGTCACAACCGGAGGACGAGGCTTTTCCGGATACACGGTCGTCGTATCGGAAAGCTCTCCGAGCAAGGCTTCCGGATCATCGGCCTTAGCCTGAACGGCCTTATGCCCCATTTCCTCCACGACAATCATTGCCGTGTCCTGATCGAGCATCTGGTTAATCGTAACCATCTGTCCCATCTTCATGAGTGTCTTGATAACCTCAGTCGCCTTAACCGCCATCTTGCGCGCCAAATCAGCAACCGAAATCGTTTCCGGCACGCTCACTTCGCGTACAACAGGTTCGGAAGGCATCGGCGTAGCAGGTGCCGCATTGGCCCGATGCTTGGGTTTCTTGGAACGAGAACGCCAACTCGATTCCTCGTCACTGCCTCCGTCAAGAGCGCCGCGCGTTTTAAGCGCACGATGCGTCCGGGAATCTTCGCCCCAAGCATTGTCGCTCAAACGCTCGGATCGTCCGTGATTTTTAAAGCCTCCTTTCTTAGGCGCTTCAGGTTTAGGCGTCTCGGCACTTTTACGACGATCGACCTTCTTTTCTTCCTTGACAACAGGTTTTGTCGGTGTAACGGGTTTGGCCTTTAACACAACTTTCGGACGTGCGAGCATCTGACGAATCGCCTCGGCTTCCTGCTGCGCTTTCAGTCGCGCTGCGTTGCGTTCGGCGTCATCTTTATCCTTTTGCGACGAAGAGACGATCGGCTTTGCAATCACCGAGGCTGGGCGTTTCGGCTGAACAACCGTCTTAACAGGCCCTTTAGTTCCGCTTTTTGCCGCAACAGCTTCTTTAGTTTGAGCAGGTGCTGCTTTAACCGAAACCGTCTTTTCGGGAGTCTTAGGCGGAACCGGCGATTCTGCCTTCTTGGACGAAACAGGCGGTTCTGCCTTCTTGGACGGAACCGGTTTTTTTTCTTGAGGCGCAACCTTCGGCACAACAG
>ERZ808258.406-NODE-406-length-17777-cov-11.195971_pt1 | contig 17777 bp, 28 predicted proteins | sample MGYA00521280_ERZ808258 | MGnify/ENA primary metagenome ERZ808258 (study PRJEB31516, sample SAMN03275585) | gut metagenome | biome: mammalia-associated habitat; material: feces | host: Papio cynocephalus | place: Kenya | collected 2012-07-19 ...
TAAGCTGGTCATAGGAGACATCCTGAAGCTATAAAATGTTGATTTTATCTTCCACACGTTCATCATCAAGATTCTTCAACTTTACATAAGCTTCTTGATATTTTTGCAAATATCCAAGCCGCTCTTCTGTTTCTTCATTTGCTAAAGGAGCATACAACTTCATTTGACGCTCATATACTTTTGCTAATTTATCATAATCTTTTCCATTGTTAAGACCATAATAATTTGCTCCCATATACATATCCTAAGAAGTGGCATTAATATCTTCTCCAACAGTTTTAAAAGCTTGCATCAAATAATATTCTTTATTATAAATTCCCTCAAGAGCGCTTAAGAATTTTTCTAATTCTTCTTTTGCATCTTTAAGATTACTAAGGTCAGGAGTAAAGAACCCTGTACTATCTTTTCCAAGGTCTAATTCCTTATCAATCATTTCTTGAAGGTCATTCATGATAATTTTACGAGCATCAATTCTCTGTTGCAAGCGTCCATTATTAGCAAACCCCTCATCAGGGTCCCATTCACCCATTTGGTCTTGAATATATTTTTGTCTGGCTTCAATATAAGTAGTATCAACTTTGTAAGTAGCGTCAGTTTGCTCAGTTTTACCGGCCGCTTCAACTAAAGCATCTTTACTCTTCATCATTTGCTCCGCACCCTTGGTGTCTCCCGCTTTAGCCATATTAACAGCTTGAATCGAAGCATAAAGTTCTGTATAAGATTTTGTTAAGTCATTATTCGAAACAATTTCGTTGTTGTTAGCCTAAATTTTTTCATTTGTTGCTGTTCCACTTGTTTTGGCAAGTTCAAGTTCTTGCCACTCTCTCTCAAGTTGCGCTTTCGTCATTTCATCTTCAGCATTAGCAGCTTCCATGTTAGCTTTTAATGCTTCAAGTTGAATGCGTGTCATTTCTTTCGTCGCGTTCGCTTTCAATTTCAAAGAGCCGCTTGAAGTATCTAAAAGCTCAATATAATTTTCATTTTCAGCCAACATACTAATTACGGTTTGAGTACTTAATTTGCCATAGGCATCTTGTTCTTTTTGAGCTGCATTTAAAGTGTCATAGCTATCTTTAACTGCATCTACAACAGCTTTTAATTCAGCCCACGTTGTCGCAACACCCTCTACTCCATCAATATCTCCAAAAGCATCAGAAAGTTTAAATTCGGCCACCTTCGACAAATCTTCTTGAATAGAAGCAAGTTGTTGCCATGCAGTATCATAAACCGCATCTTGTACCGCTTCTTGCATTTCTTTTACTGAGCCCTCAAAGTTTTTAAGCTCTTCGGAACTTGCAACCACCGCATTACGAACATTTTCAGGCAAATCGGAGAATTCTTTTCCTATTTCTTCGTTTGAGCCTTCTTTTTTACCTCTTACAACATCATTATAATAAGATTTCAATCTTTCTTGTAAAGTATCATAAGAATCCTGCTTTTGTCGAGCTCGGTTATAATAACCAACCTCAGAATCATAAGTCCTATCAGCATTAATCATGCGGATAATATCTACATCTTCTGTTGTACTACCTATCCAGCCAGAATTTGCCATTTTTGTAACTTTCTTATAGTCCTCAGTTGACAACTAATCCAACAAATTGTTTACACTTGACGAAACAGTTACATCCTCTCCCAAAGCTCCCTTTACAGCTTCTTGAATTTGCTCCTGAAGAGTTAAAACAACAGCTTTACCAGATTGTGCATCATATTTTAAACCAAAAGATAACAATAGCTCATTCTCTTCTACTGAAATCATGCCATCTGACATAAATGCTTCTACTAAAGCGTCCTTAAAGCTATCTTTCAATTCCATCGCCTCGGACGCTAAAACTGCTTCATCAGTACCATAATAAACGTCAGCAATTGCAGGATGTTCTTCAAGTAGTTTAGTCATTACATCTGTAACTTCTAATACTTGTTCTTTATATCCATCTTCGTTAATTGTTCCTTGAACTAATCGACGATTAATAGTAGCTTGCGAAGATTGGACCAAAGCATTAACCATATTATTTTCATCGGTTGCAAGTGCGCCCATCCTATCGGAAAGACCAGTATATTGAGCATATTCGGCAATATAGTCAGCAGATTGAACAAGTTGAAGATTGTAATCACTTAATTGCTGATTAAGACCCTCTATCTATTTTTGCTGTGTTTCCAACTCATCTTTCCAAGAATTAATAGCTTGTCTTTGTTCTTCATATCCGTCTTCTTCAGGAGACATTACACTTAAGGTTTGTTCTCCACTTGTAATCATCCCCTACAACTTTATTTCATTTGTTCTTGCTTTCTTATATTCGGCAATAGTTGATTCCAAATCTACGCCAAATGGAGATGAGCTAAATCCCGTAAGTATTTTATGCAATCCTGCTCCAATACCATCTGGATTTTTGAAAAGAGCGACATTTGCAGCTTTTTCCGCACTTTCGGTTAAACTGTCTATTGCTTCAGTAACTTTACCAACTCTCCCCTCAATTCCATTGGGACCAATTAGTTTATTACCAAACTCGTCTGTTCTAACAACCAATTCTGGGAATACTTCTGCTATATCATTACTTAATTTAAGAAACTTATCATATTCTTCAGATGTTAAGGAAACATTACGTCCTAAATAATCCACCCCATTAGCAAGCTCATCAAATTTAATAGCATTTGAAGACGCGCTTTGAGCAGAATTGTACAACTCAGTAGCCTCTTTAAACTTTTCTTGAGCTTTTTCTACTGCATTGTTTAAAGAACTTACATAAGCATTATACAAAATAGTCGCTCCAAGGATAGCTATACTTCCTATTAATTGAGGATTAGCAAAAGCTTTCCAAAACGCCTTGGAATTATGTTGAGCAGAATTAACAAACTCACGGTTAAAAGCTTCCGACGCAGTTAATCCCTCTTTTTCATAATCCCAACCCAGTGCCTCTGACATAGTCATTCCGCTATTAAGCTTTCCAATTGTTGATTCATACCATGCATTTTGATTAATAGTGGCTGAAGCATTATAATCAGCCGCGCCCTATCTAAAAGAACTAAGCAAATTTGTCCCAAGTTTTCCACCTACTTGCCCTATTACCATAGAGCCCAACATTGCGCCCATTAATTGGCCACCTTCACCAAAACTCTTGCCAATGTTTTTACCTGTTTGAGCACCTAATAAACCGCCAGCAATAGTACCAAGCCCCGCCACCAAAGACTAATCAACAGATTGAGTAGAAGATTTACTTAAATTCTTGCCTAAAGCCGTTTTATATTTCTACTCCTATTGAGTGAGTTCTTCTGCCGCCAATCTCTGTTTGGCTCTGGTTTCAACAAGTTTTGCCTGTTCTGCAGTTAAAGCTTGGTCTTGAGTAATCATTCCTTGCTCAATAGCAATCTGACGTTGCATTTGAGTAAGTCTTTGTTCAGAAACATTTTCTGTTAAAGCATTTATAGTCTCTCTACTTAACGAGGCTACCGTCTCCTCAGTTATTGTGCCAGTTAAAAGTTCTTTCGCTATTGCCGCTTGCTTGTCCTAAGATTCATTTAACAAAGCGGATTGAGCACTTAAAAGATAAGATTGAGTAACTTCCTGCGCCCCTTTTGTGGCTTGGCTTAAAGCTGCGCCATATCGTTTTTGCTGAGACACGACAAAATTATCCTGCGCATACTCTCTATATTCTTCAGCCTAATTAGCAAAATATTGCTTTCCCTCAGCCGTTCCAATGTTACCAACGCCATAAGTCAGTTGTCCAATAGAGGAAAAAATATCGGAAATTTTACCATACCAATTACCCGCAACATTAATTAATGAATTAGCATTCATCATACCTGCGATAGCTAAAACAGCTATACCAAACTTATCTAAATTGTAAATTATTTCTGCAATAGTATTATATAATTTCTTTTGAAGGCCTTGTAAATTTACATTAAGAGCTAATTTTTCCGTAGCCGCTTGAATTCTCTTTTGAGCAGCTTCTATGGAATTGGTATAAGATTCCATCTTTTCAACTGCTGTGCCATAAGAGTTAGCAGAAATTTCTTGATATTTAAGTACCGAATCCCAGTTTGAAAGCATGGCAACCAAATTTTCTCTTTGTCTCGTTCCAGCAAGAGAAGTTGCAATACCAGCCTGTTGTACCGTACTGTAAGTATCCCATTTAGATGCAATTTCATCTAAAACATCATCAAAATCTCTAAAAGTTCCTACTGAGGAACGAAGTTGAATGCCGATAGCTCCAAGCGCTGTTTCGACATCGTTTCATTCTGTTACTTTTGTGACCTATTCTTATTTTTTATTTTAAATAGGCGAGAGAAGTTCTTCCATAAGTGTCTTTACACTTGACTTCTCTTCACAAGCTTCTTTTAATTAAATCAATTAAAATTAGATTATACTTGTGTTCAGACTTTCTCATCTACTTCTCAATTATAAATTAAAAAGCAGTCTTTTCAATAAGTCGTTTACAGCTTCATTTAAGAATTCTGCCTTGTTGTCCATCTCTGGATTTCCAAGTCAATTAGAAAAGATTTTTTAACTGTAGTTTATGTATTATGCTACAGTGACCCAAACATTTAGGCCAGCCCAATCCTCAGCATTATAATTTTCAGAGTCTATATCTTCTTGTGCCGCAACAAATTTACCTGCGGCTACATTTTGGTATCTTGCGTAAAGGCTTTTCATAGATTCGCCTATCGAGGCCTCAGATTTTTGGGTAACATCAATCATTGTTGTTACATATCCAATAAATCTATTGACCTCCGTACCCGCAAGCTACGCCGAATTGTTTGCACGGCTCATTGCTTCTGCAATGCCACCTGCACTTGCCTGTTATGTTACCTTATATTCTCATATAAGCACTGACTATATCTTCACCCATTAATGGGGTACACTACTTCGATTTATCATCTACTTTTAGTCGATGAGGACGCTTCTCATTAAAAGCTTTCCTGCTGATTGACCAATCTTTATAATTTTTAAACCCTCGCATTCAGACTTGTTTCATTCTCCTGTTGTGGTTTATAAAGCTCTAAGGTGTTCTCAGCATTTCAATGTATTTTCCTTATATGTTACCATATTTGCGACCTATTTATTTTAAGCCGCCGCCATGTCTACTGCGTTATGTTTGCATTTAGTCGGCTATTCTAAATGCGATTTAAATTCAAAATCTAAATCCACTCCCTTTCAGGACGTGACCAGACTATTTCTTCACCCTTTAATTAAAAAGGGGCAAACTATTTCGGATAACTTTTAAGCCTTGCTATCCTATCTTTCTCTCAAAAGATAGTCGTTGAAAGCAACAAATCATTATACAATTTGTCCGCTTGCATGAACATCCATTGTTACGAATACTTAGGATTTAACCTTATATTCATCCTTACGTTTTTTCTACTTTCGTGCCATCACGCTTATCATTACTGATTACGTTGTGGTGTAAGGCTTTAGGATTTACCTGCTTTTAAGTTTGTGTCCTATGCCGATTACTCGACATACGCTGCATATTGTTACAGTTAATTTATCAACAACTTCCATGACTTCACTGGCTTCGATTTTCCAGCCCTTCAATACGCTAATCAAATAGCTTGTAGCGTCGGCACTATCAATCATACCAAGCGTGCTTAAATACATAGAAGCCTTTGTTAAATCGCTTGCTTCTTTCCCCTCGTAACCTGCACGAAGCCAATCGTTTGCCGCAACAGCAACCTCTTGAGTGCTCTTTCCAACTTCTTTAGCAAGATTATTAAATTCATACATCATGTTTTTAACATCGCCATAACCCATACCAGCCGCTATTTGTAAATCTACCATAGCCGCATCGAGATTTTTAGTATATTGCCAAACTTGTTGTAAAGAGTTTTTGATATATCCAATTGCTGTATAAGCTAAACTATAGTCCGTTAAATTTCTAAGAGAAGCCTTGAAACCATTAGCGATTTGTTGAATTAGGCCAACACTTTCTTTTTGTCTAAGATTAATTTTAGCTAATTTTTCCTCTTGCGCAGCCTGAGAGTTTTCAATCTATTTATTAAATTGAAGCCTTTCTTGCTCACTTAATTGCGTTCCGTCGCTAAATTTACCCGCAGTGCTATCATAGCTAATCGTTTGATTTTTAATTGCTTGTAATCTGGATTGATACATTTCAAGCAACTTTTGCTATTCCTTACTACGAGGACCAACTTGGTCGTCCATAGAATTTTGAAGCGTGAGCATATCGCGCTCTATTTTTTGCTGTTCCTTAAGAGAATTTAAATAATTCTTCTTTAGAGTATCTGCTTGTTTAAGTTGAGCAACTTCCTATTGTTGCCTTGCTTGAGCCGTATCATAAGCTGTTTGAAGCCCACTTAAAAAATTTTGAATTGACTGTGCGGCTTGCTGATTGAAAGGAGTGGGAAGCTCAAGATTATGTAATTTGTCTTGTATTCCCGTTCTATCCGCAGCGTCTACTTGAGCCTAATAAGTTTCTTCTAAACTATCTTTTTGAGAATTTAAAACCTACAACTCTCTTTCTAAAGTTGCTAAACGAGATTGATTTTCTTCGTCATTAGTCCCAATAAGGGTACTGCGTTCTTCCTCCAACGTCTTAATTTTTAGACTTACTTCAGCAAATTTTTCGTAAGTTTTTAAAGCAGAACGAAGATTGGACTCAAAATCTTTCATTTGCCCAATGAGATTATATTGACCTTCATGAACAGCGGTATTATTTTCTTGTTCATTGAACAAATTATCTAAATTACGAGGTGCTCTTAATGCTGGGTCTACAGAATCATTTCTAAATCTTCTTCCATTATAAGGTAAATTAGACTAATCTCTGGGAGCTTCAACATTAGGAGAACGATTACCACCCTCTTCGAGCTCATCTATTCTTTGTTCGTATTCTCTTATTTGGTCTTGAAGGACTTGATTATCTCTTCTTAATTCAGATTCTTCTCTGCTAACAGGCCCGACAGAAGATACAGTTTCTCCGCCAAAAGTAAAAGGCAATTCACTTTCTTTCGCAGCTTCGCCCTCTGCTTTTAAAGCTGTAGATAATTTTTCAGCAATTTCTAATTTGTCTTTTTCAGCTTGAACAGCTTTTTGTACAGCTTCAGCATGAGAACTAAAAGCTTCAGTAGAATTTTTTATAGAAGCGGTTTCAATAGATAATCCATTCGTATCTGAAACTGTAGTGGAAGTAGTATTTTCCAATTCATCTGGAACATAATATTTTCCACTATCTACCAAAGATTGATAACGATTCATTAACCCAGTTAAAGGGTCTTCTTTTTTTACTTCTGTTGTAGCACGACCATCAAAAAGCCCTTTAAAATTACCTTCTTGATTCATTCGAGCGGTAATAGCTTCCTAATCTTTTTTCTCGGCTAAAGCCATTTTTTCTTCAATACTTAAAGCTTTAACTGTTCCCTTGCTTTGTCTTTCCTCAAGAGCTCCTTTTAAAGTTAAAACATCTGCACAAACTGTTTTATAATATGCACGTTTAACTTCTAACTCATCTTCGCTCGCAGTAAGAATTTCTTTTTCAAGTTGTTCTCTTTCTTTTTGAGCATTACTTAATTGGTCTTCAAGAGTGCTCCCTCCATAAATAGTGCCTGTATAACCAGCATGATAAAGAAGCTAAGTCTTTGCTACGTTACTAAGTTCCACATCTTCTAATGGAGTGTTATGGGTCCCCTCTCCTTTTATGCCGTTTCTTTGATAATAAGAAACACTATGTTTATTGGGATTCTCATCTGCGTCTGTAGACAATCTACCCAGTAAATTTTGTTTAAAGATTTCTTGTTCAGTACGTTGTACTGGCATATCAATTTCTTCACCAGTATATTCATCTATACCTTTACCAATAGTAGTAATTTTAGTTGTTAAAGATTCATATAAAGATTTTAACTTTTGAACTGGTTCATATCCAGTTTCTAAAAACTTTTCAATGGCTTTATCAAGATTGCCATCTTTCATTTCCATATCAAAATTACTACGTCCTTCTTTAAGTAAATCGTATTTTTTACCCAAGCGAGGATTATTAGTTTTCCATTGGCCAATTAATTCTTCAGAAGAAACAACTTCTTTTCCAGCTTGTTCGTTAATAGCACTGGCTTTTTTTTGTGCAGATAATTCAACCATCTCTGGATAATAGAGAAGATTAGCAAATTGATTATAAGCTGTACTTGCATTACCACGTTTATTACCCAAATTAGCAAAAGCATACCCATTACCTCCCGCCTTATCAACAACAGGCGCAAGTTGTTCAGCAATAGCTTCAAGTTTTAAAGCTGTATCATCTTCCCCACTATCTTTATTCTTACTCATTACTCGCCGAAGAGCTTGAATTGCAGATTCAAAAAAAGTAGCTTCAACCTATTCTTCCGTTTTTGGCCTCCCGTATTCAAAATCAGCTCCATACTCTTTAGCATAAAAAGATTCTTTATTAGTTGTCCAAGAAGAATAGCCAAAATCTCTGTTTTCTCCATACAAATCGCCCATAACAAATTGACGACTTTTTTTGTAACCAAATTTATCTGCGGCATTTGACAATCCCTCTTCAGGAGAAGAAGCAGTAGAATAAAACTTTTGCATTAAAATTTTAGCATTTTCAAACATCTTTAAAAGACTTTGTGCATCTTCTGGATTAAGGTCAGAAGTAGAATTAACAACTTCAATATAGCCATCCATTAAAGAGTCAAAAGCAGCTTTAATTCCTTGTGGATTAGCGTCACCCGTTTCAACTTTACCTTGAAATTTTTTAATCCATGCGACAATAGCATCATAAATCTATTTAACTTCATTTAAGTTAGATTTTATTTCTGCTACTTGTTGTTCATCTACTTCGTCTAATTGTTGCTAAAAATCAGCAGTCTCATCACTCAAGTTACTTTCTTTTGAAGCTCCTTTATTACCATCCTTGTAAGTTATTGTAGCATTAAGACTGTTTGCAGAAGCTTGAGCATTTAGCGCCTAATTCTCTTCACTTACTCCATTATACACATCGTAAGATGTTATACCTAATTTTTGACTAAGTTCTGGATTTAGCCGTTCAACAATATCCTGCGCCGTAATTGCTGCGCCTTTATATCCATTTTCATAAGCTTGTTGTAAAGCATAACCTAAGATTTCTTCTACCGCTTCAGCACTACGACCTTCATTATCCTTTTCACTCCAATTACGCACCATATCCAAAACTTCTTTTTGAATTGGCATTGAAGCTAATTTTTCTTCGATTAATTTATTTAAATTAGTGCTTTCCTAAGACATTTTTTGTTGGTCACTATATTGAGATTGATGTTCTCCTGCTGATTGATTATCAATTTCTCCCAATTGGTCTCCATTATCCCACCGCACTCGAACATCACTTAAAGATTGTGCTATGCCACTTTTGCGCCCTAAAAGCATATTACGCAAAGTGGATAAGCCTCTTGTCTAATCAAACTAATTGACTCCGCTTAATCCTGCTTCAATATTTGCTTGCTCTCTATCAAATAATCCACCAGCATCAACTTTTTTTACATAACTGCCGCTTTCATCCATAAAAGCATTTTCAGCCACCGCAATTTTCCCCGTGAGCAGTTTTCTCAAATTTGGTTCAACAGTATTATTAAAAGCTTGTTCAATGGTTGTTAAAATATCATTAATAGCTTCCTGTGCCGCTTTATAAAAAAGAGAGGTTTTAGGAACAGAAGCAAGTTTTTCAACAAAATTGTTTAGCTGGAAAAGAGATTGATTATTAAAATTTGTAATAGGCTTCCGATTATAATCAACAATTCCAACTTCTTTTGCTAAAGCAGAAGAAACTTGCATTCCACTTTCACTTTTAATCGCCGCAGTTAAATTTGGACGCGCTGCGCCAGTTCCATCTCTATAACTCCGAGGAATTACAGTTTGCACTCCATTTTTATCAGTAGTTACAAAACTACCAAATGCGCGAGATGTAATTATAGGTTGAGTAGAATCTTTCGCTATACCCTCTCTATATAAATAAGCTTTACGTTTAATCCGTGGGACAAAAGTTTTTGTTTCTCCTCTTAACGCTTCTATATCCTAAGATTTTGCTTGTCTCCATTCCCTTAAGGTAGACTTATCTGTAATATCTTTAGAAGAACGTAAAATCTAAGCATTAGCTTCAACCCTTTTCTTTCGTTCACTTTCATGCATAGGACGTTGTAAAGATTTTAACTCTTCTTCTGCTTGTTTCTACTTTAACTCCGCTACGGTTTTTTGAGCTTTATCCCCTGCAAGTTGAGCTTCCATTACTCTTTTTGCTTGTGCATCGCGCTCTGCCATTAGTTCTTTATTTTTTCTGTGATACTCAGCTAAATCTCTCTCGTACTCTCTATCATAAAATTCATCCACCACAGTTTTTGCTGCAGTTGTTGAAGATGAAGTTTTAATAACATTACTTGTTGGAAGAGCTTGTTTTGCTTTTGCAACATTCTAATTTAGCGTTCCCATTTTTCTTTGCAAATCTACAATTTGTGCTAATATAGACTTGTATTCTTTTAATTGGTCTATAGTCTTATTATCAATTCCCCTTAAAACAGCTTCTTGGTCTTTCAGCTATTGAATAGTGCTTTTAGCTTTTTCTAATTCCGCCTCCGCTTTTTTTATAGCATCGGTTTTCATTTGAATATCAACATCAGCCGTTACTTTAACAGTCTTTTTTTCATCTGCCATTATATATTAAACCTCCAATCATAATTTCAACCGATACTTTTTCTATATCTTCGGCTTGATTTGAGTAGTAAATTCAGTATTAAATCTTGTGAGCGCTTTATAACGCGCCATCTTATAAACTTCTGCGACACTTACCGCACCTGTTATTCTTTTCATTGTATTAATAGGAACAAATTGTAATGAGCTTGCTGGAATTTTATCTTGTTTTTTTAAATCACCTAACGCATCTTGTATCAAACTATATTCCTAAGCATCTTCATCTTTCTCATTGTCTTCCCAATATTTTGGGTCGTCCTACCAAAAATTTTCTATATAACCTGTTACATATTCTTCTGGGTCTCTATATCCATAAAAATTGGCTTGACTTTTTGAATTTAAATTATTTTTATCTGTTTCGTTTATCTTATCCAATATTCCCTGAGTAAACAAGAATTTTCTTTCATCGTAGGAAAAATCAGGACGGAAATTATTTCCCTAAAAATACTGTATTGAGGAAATCAATGCGTTTACATCATAATTATTTCCATAATACTAATCAAAAACTTCAATAAAAGTTGAATTTACAATAGCTACAAACTGCCCTAAAATTTCTGTTTTTATTTGAGGAAGATTAACTACCGATTTCTTTTTCGCTTCAACCTCAACAGTTTTAAATTCCTTCTCTATTTTATTTTTTATAACAATTTCTAACTAATTAATATCAATAAAATTATTCATTCGTTCTGTCCTTTCCTATAATGAAAATGAAAGTGAGGCTACTTTTTAGCAACCTCACCATCATAGAGGATATACCCTCTTTCTATTAAGAGGTATTATAACACCGTAAACACGGGTTTAGTCAATTTTATAAACATAAATTGTTTACTACAAATCTTTTACGTTCTGAAATAAAAGAGCGATTTTATTTCTTTTTCTTTTCTTTTTTCTCTTTTGGCGCTTTTAGTTCGTTTTTGCCTTTTGAAGCGGCATAAATTTCATCCGCCAAATCTTTTTGCACAATGTCTAAAGTTTTTTTAATTTCAGGATTTGTAGTGTTCATAATATCTGCCAAGTTCTGAATTGTTTTCTTATCTTTTTTAAGCCCCTCAAGCAAAGTTTCAATTTCTTTAGACTGATTAGCCAGCTTTTGATAATCAATATTAAACATAAGTTCACTAAGTTCTTTAAGATGAGCGAGATTTAAGCAATCTTCGAACATTTTTTTAAATTCGCTATAATCATATGAGCAATATTGCAAAAGAAAAGGACTAAACATAGGATAAAGCAAATCATAAGCCGCATATGTTTTTAACTCATCATTAGAAACATCTACCATTGCATACTGTCCAAGCAGTACATCAAAAAACAATGTTTTACAGGCATTTGCAATGCGAACCTCATGTGTCTCAAGTGGGTCATTATCTAATTTATAAATTAGCGCCATTAAAGAGCGCACTTTTTCAATCATCGGAATATAAGAACGAATCACCATCTTATTTCCAAATTCATCCAACTCTTTTTCCGAAATTTTCCCCCTTACAAAATTGCCCGCAACATTAATAAGTTCCTCAAGCTTTAATAGGTTTGTTTTTTTCTTTTTTCCTGCATTAGCAATATCTTCTTTTGTTGCTTCTGTTAAATCAGAAGTTTTACTCAAAGGAAGTTTATCCTGCTCATCAATCTTAGGAATATCTGTTCCCAAAGTTTTCTTATCTTCCATTATTTATTATCTCCTTTTAAACCTTTTATTTGTATATTTATTCAAACTTTATACATCACAATGTAATTCCAAACAAATCCTCAATATCTTTATCTTCGTTATTCTACGCATAGGATAACGTGGTCTGCGAACTTGAATGATGAACTAATGTTTTAATTTTCTCCAAAGGAACTGCCCGAAGATTCATTTCTTTGCATAAATAATGACTTCCATCAAGCATATTGTTCACATAGCAATGTCTCCATGAGTGTGGACTAAGCCGAGTATAATCTTTTCCCGTAAGCTCAGTAAGTTCTTCTCCCCATTTTTTAATCCACTCATAAATATTTCCTGCTGTAGCAGGTCTATTTTCACTATTAACAAATAACATTTCGCTATCATCTGTTCGTGTTGCCTCATATTTTTTAAAAGCTTCTTTGGTACGAGAAAAATAAAGAACCTTAAACTTCTTACCACGTTTACCTACTACTACAGTATCAGTTGAATTTTTGTCGTCGGCAATATCAGTTCTTTTTACTTGAAGAATTTCATTGCGCCTAACCCCTGAATCGTATAAAATTGCTAATAAAGTTGCTTCTTTATATCTCTCTTCACTCATTAGCTTGTCATAAAGCATTTTAATTTCATCATCTGGAATAAAAGTAATTTCTCTAACGTTATCTTTAGGAACCCCTTTTATTTTTTCACTGGCATTACGTTCATAGTCTTCATATAAATCTTCATCTTCCATTGCCATATCCAACATCATATGAACAGCGCTCAAAATTCTGTTACAACGAGCCGCGCTCATATTCCACTCATCTTGACAATAAATCATAAATCTACGATAATCTCTTTTTGTTAATTTTAAAAAAGATTCATTATCACAATGTTCTAAAACCCAAATTGCAACACGACGTAAATCTGCAAAATACTATTTTTGCGTTCCCTCAGACCTGCGTTTAGCTTTACATTCTGTAATAAAATCATCTATTAAATTTTTATTTTCTTGATTAACATTATCCCATTTTTCAGGAGTATAAATCTTATTATAAGGTTGCTTTCCCATCACTTATCTCCTTCATTCTACTTGTTTTCTTCATAATAAGAAAATTTACATCTTTTTCTTTCTCCATCTATATAAACGGCTACTGTTTTACTATGCCCTTCTAAATTCCATCTTAAAGCCCATTCTTTGACTTTTAATTTTTCTATCGCTTCTTTTACACTATTATAAACTTCACCAGTATTTTCACAAATTACTTTTTTAGGCTTTTTACAACTGCGTAAATTAACATTTTTATTTTCATCAACATAACGCCAATGATACCGATTGCCATTTTCATCTTTTCCACTGGTTTCTATTCTTCCATATAAAACAGCCCTTATATTAGCTTCATTTCGATTAGCAAATTTAGCCGCTTCAGTAATACTTTCAAACACTTCTCCTGTTTCAACACAATAGATTTCAATTTTCTTAGCGTCCCAACCATTTTTCAAATTTAAAATTTCTTCAGCCTTTTCTTTTGTATAATTTTTCTTATATAAAAAATGAAGCCGTTTTGCTGTAATGTTGGGCTCTTTATCAGAACAAACCATATGTATAACACTTCTTTTTAATCCCAATTCTTTTGCCGCTACTGATACATTAGCATATTCTTTATTCGTTTCAAGACAAATAACAGGAATAGAATTTGGATGATTTTCTCCTGAACGAATTTTAAAATGCCAATCTCTTATAAAAGCATATTCTTCTGCTGATAAAAGATACCCTCTTTGTTCTTTTCTCATACCGCTTGACATTGCCCACCAACCATATATCATATTTTTATCATGCGGGTTTTCAAGGGCTAAAATTTTATGAGCATAATAATGTTCCTATCCCAACAAATAAATTAAGTTTTCTTTTTCATTGCTACCATTCCAACTTCTTGGAATAATATGGTGTCGCTCCATATAAACATATTTATATTTTTTGTTTTTTCTTGTGGCTTTTATTCTCTAAATATAATCATCATATTTTTCATCTTTTTCTGGAACAACAGGATTAATTTCCATCAATAATTTCATTTCGTTTTTCATAAATTAAAACTCCTTACATTTTAATATACAAAAAGCCAAAAGAATAATCATTAAGGTAAGGACTTAATGAAACGGTAGCTACTCCACTGTCTTCTTTTGGCTTTATGAACATTATAGCATTATTTATTTAAATTGTCAAGAATTTTCTCAAGCCCTATTTTAATTGCATAGGTATACTGCGTCCTTTTTCGGATGCTTTCGATTTCAATTCCGCCATATTCAATTACATCATTCATATTAATGCTTCTTTTGTCACTTTCAACCATGAATCTACTAAAATCATCAATGCTTAAGAAGAAAGTGCGCTCATCTAAGTCGTACTTTTCATCAGGTTCCTATCTAAAGTTAAGTACAAACCGCGAAATAATTCCTTTATATAAACCCATATTAACCAGACTATTAATCTGATGATAATGAATCATACCATCTGGCAACTTAGGGTCCCTCTAAAACGAAAAGTTCTTACCTTTCGTATTTTTTAATTCAAGTGTGAAAAGATAACCATTATAATAGACTAAAAAATCGCAGGGCTGTTTAATAGAAAATTTTGACCTTAACTCTTTATTTGGATTAAAACTTAAATCACTATCGGTCAACCTTAAACAAAATACCCCATCATTTTCACACGCCTATTTAAAATTATGCTCAAATTTCTTCCCTTGATTCATAATTTAATTCTCTCCTTATCTCCTTTTATCAACCTTTTAAACCTTTTGTTTTTATTTTATTATACCCATTTATACCCCAGTTATCCCCTAATCTACTGAGGTTAAAAAAAGGAAGCGCTTGCGGTAAGGACAACCTTACTGCAAAACACTTCCTTTCTTGTCATTCAATTATGTTCAAATTTAATTTGTTAATTAAAATCGTCATAATAATCGTCATATCTATCTTTCTTTTTAAAAGCTTTTTTCTGCTCCCACTTATTCTTGGCCTTATTCTTTTTTAATTCCTGCTCAGAGAAAAATTCTTCTTCAAAAGACTTTTCTTCCTTAGCGGGTTTAGAAAACTTCTTTTTTCTATCAAATTCAGGCTCATCGAACTAAGAAAAGTTGCAATTTTTATTCTTTTTACCCATTTTTCAAACTACCTAATAAAATTCTTATTTTATTTATCTATTTTCTTATCTATTAATCAAGATTGGCAAAGAATACTTCTTCCATACCATTCTCTTCATCAATTAAAAACGAACAGCTTCTACGCTTTGCCAAAGTAAATCCGCTCTTCGCTGTCCAAGCATCTGCCGCAGTTAAAGATGGAATAGTCCATGTCTCAATTCCATTTGCTTCTTTTACTGCCAAATGATGCAAATGCCCAGTAATCCAAATATGATTCTCCGTAAGACCCCAACCCATTTTGGCTTCAGTCTGCATCAAAGAACCAAGACGTTCCTTTTCATCAGAACCATGAGTAAAACCTACAAGTGTATTACCAAGCTTTACATACTTGCGATACTTTGGTGTAGCATCAACTGTTACCAGAGTATCGTTGCGAAAATAAGCTTCAAGTAAACGTCCAAAGAACATCTCTTCTGCCCTCGAATGATTCCGTTGAACAATTACCACATCAACTGGCGCAAGTGTCGTAAGCCTATCAATAGCATCAATGATAATCTCTGTAGTCTTATCAAAAATCTCCATGAAAGACGCGCAATTATCTTGCTGATGCTTGCCAGAAGAAGTATATCCATTAGCAGCACTATTCATTAAATCCTGTCCTACACAGAACACAATCTTTTTAATAGACTTTCCTGTATAATGGTCAATATACTTTTCTACATTCTGCATAATCTCTTTTTCTGCAATTTCAAGATTGTACTTCAATCCTGTTTGGGCTTCATAGGAAGCACGTCCAATATGCAAATCAAAAAGATTAATAATCAAATACTTTGGATTCTTTGGTTCTGGACAAAAAGCCACTCTCTTATGACTCGGTTTGAATTTCTCAAATTTCTTCATAAGCTCGTCAACATCAATTCCTGTTTCAGTGGGCTTTACAGTAATTTTAGAAGAATAAAGATTCTTCAAACCACCACTGCCATCACCCATCTGCCACTTGGAATTACGAGCAGAGATAAGTTCCCAATTAACAGGATTGAATCCATGAGCCTTAAGCAAAGCTTCTTTTGAATTTAAATCTTCATCAGAAAGCTCAATCACTTTCTCAGAACCTCTACTACCATCTGCATTAAGCGAAGTTGTAGACTGGGGAAGCTTTGTCCCTACTGGGGGATTAATCCAACCCATAGTCAAATATTCATCAAACAAAAAAGCTCCACCTTTAATGGTCTTCATTGCCACTTGAGGAAGATTGTATTTAGCTCGAATGCCTACAGCATCAGCCCAACAACGCTTTCCCTCATTTATATCCTTACGGAGCTAAAGCATTTCCTGTAAATATTCTACAGGATATTGAATGTCTTTTATAGCCATTGTTTTTTATTTTCCTTTTAAATACCTTTATAATACTTCATCAATAGAAGAGCAAATATTATCTACAATTCCTTTTTCCACTTGCTGTTCAGGCCAATAATAATTTTCTTTTGTTTTAATCTTGGTCCATTCTTTAGGTTCGATTTTAGTATTTTCAAGAATATGCTCTTCCATAACCTTTATCATTTTCTTATAATTATTTTGCTGACTCTCTACTTGGGAGGCTGTCCGCCCCAAAGTCCGCGACCCTTGGTGCAGTAGGCAAAAACTCATTGGAAAACAATAGCGATACCGAGGAGTGCCAGATAGCAAAATGATACCCGCTGCCGAACAAGCTACAGAAACATTTACAGTTCGCACTATGGTCTTAGACAAACGCATTGCTGATACAAGAGCATAACAAACTGAAACGTCGCCTCCATAAGAATTAATAAACAAAGTAATAGGAGTGCGCTGTTCCACAGGAATACCAGCTTCTTCATCTTCTCGATTCCATTGAATAATGTTCTTTACATAGAGCATTACACGGTCGTCTATATCATCAAAAATATATAAACATCTCGATTTATAGCCTTTCCAATCTGCAACCAACTCCCTGTCTGGAAGCTAAAGATTTGCTTCAGGAGCAATTCCGCCTTCAACCTCAAACAAATCAAAAACATCATTTTTAATATTTTCCATAATCCTTTTAATCCTTTAAATTAAAAAATATATTTATTAAAGCTCATAAACAGTTGCCCATTTACAAGTTAAAATCTCGATTTTAAATTCCAGCCGTTATTGATTAGTAACGACACAATGTTTTAGAAGTGCTTGCAACTTCAACTATTAAGAGCTTAACCTTTTATATACCGTCATATATTTCTATATAAGCTAAGTAACGGTAATCTCTGTTGGATTTAAAATTTAGCGCTGATAGCTTATAAATCAATGCCAACCACAGGTGGTTCGCTCTTCTAAC
>ERZ808258.410-NODE-410-length-17545-cov-5.021269_pt1 | contig 17545 bp, 14 predicted proteins | sample MGYA00521280_ERZ808258 | MGnify/ENA primary metagenome ERZ808258 (study PRJEB31516, sample SAMN03275585) | gut metagenome | biome: mammalia-associated habitat; material: feces | host: Papio cynocephalus | place: Kenya | collected 2012-07-19 ...
CGGCGCAACGGCATCACCGTTCCGGCGCAACGGCATCGGCGTTCCGGCGCAACGGCATCGCCGTCTCGCCGGGACAGACAGGCTCCGTTCGCTCTTCAGCCGCGATTTCCGGGCTGAACAGTTCCTTGCGTGTGGAGTGTGCACATGCGGGGGAAAGGGTCTGCGGTGGTCCCGGACAGACATCTTGCGCCATCCGTGAGCCTTCTCCCTTGTGCAAGTATGGCAAATTGCGTACGTCGCCCTTCTCTTTACGGCTTGGAGCCCTTGGGCGCCCGGATCCGTTCACATGGCGTTTCCCTGCGTGCGAGTTGTGCAAAGCCGGCATTCCAACAAGAAATGTGCATAAAACAATCAAATACCGGTTTGAAGTCCCGGCGGTTCCGAGATGTCGCGCCTGTTTCATCGGAAGAACAGGTCCAAAAAACCGCGGCTTTTTACCCAGAGAAGGAAGGTTTCCGTTTGTTTTTGGACACGAAAACACAAATTTATGTGTTGCCGCGATAAAGATGACACAAAGGGCACGGGATATGGTATAATAGTAGGCAAAAATATGAGGTCTATGGGCGAAATGACGCGAGTGGCCGTCTTTGCGGACGGCAAATTGGGCTTTCTGGCCCAAAAGGGGCGCGGCCGCGAGGCGGTTCTCGCGCTCCCGCTGTCGCGTTTGCTCGTGAGACTTGTGCGCACGCCACCCGATCATGCCGGGGATGCGACGGCTCTTGCCGCGGATGCGCTGAAAAAGATCTCGCCCTACCCCGACGAGACGTTGGCGGTTTCCTGCGAGCAGGTTTCCGAGACGGTGTCCGGGAAGCTTGTTCTCGCCGCGGCGCTTCCCGAGAGCGCGGCGGAGGATATCGCCGCGGCGCTGGACGCGGCCAAGCTGGAAGTGACGCGCGTGGACGCGTGGGTTTTGGGCGTGCTGCGCGAACTGTGGGGCGGGATCGAGGGGGCCGCTTCCGGGCGGGTGCGGCGGCTTGTCCTTTTGAAGGAGGTGGAAGGGCTCGCCCTGTTCGTGCTGGACGGCGATACGCCCAGCGCGATCCGGGCGCTCGCGGATACGACGGAACTCAAGCGCGCGGCGCTTCTCGCGCTCTTGGAGGCGGAGGATTTCGGGGGAGCCCTGCCCCTGCGGGAGATTGTGACGGTCGGGCTGGAAGACGGGCCGGCGGAGGCCGCGCTCGCCACGCTCGGGGAGGTGCGCAGACTGCCGCCGCCGGCGGACGAAGGGCTCGCGGGACTCTTGGAGCGCGCGGCGGATCCCCAGGCGCTCAACGCGCTCCCGGCGACCTGGGCGGACGTTCTGCGGGAGACGCGCACGAAGCGCAAACTCGTGAAATTCCTCGCCGTGGCGGGCGGAATCTGGCTCGTCGCACTGGCGGTTCTGGCGGGCGTGCCGGCCGTGTACGCGCAGATGACGGCGCGGCAGCGGGCGGCAAGCCGCAGCCAGGCGCGGGCGTACGAGCAGGTCCGGGACAAAAAAAACCAGGTGGAGGCGGTGCGGAACGTGTCCAACCACGACATGGGCGCGCTGGAGACGTTGCGGCTCGTCAGCGCAGTCCTGCCGGACGGGGTGACGCTGACGAAGTGGAACTTCAAACGCGGCGACATTCTCGCGCTGGACGGGACGTCCGAGACGCGCGAAGGGGTGTATGCGTTCAAGGATGGGCTCGCGGCGCTGAAACTGGGCGAAGCGAGCGGCAAGGAGGATGACGCCGAGACGCCGTTCTTCAAGCATGTCGAATACCGCGGCGATTTGCGCCAGCGCAACCAGAAGTTCACCTTCTCGGTGGATTGTTCGTTCAAGGACGCGGAGGAGGACCAATGACCGATCTTTCGCTGAAAGAGCGCATTCTCGTGTCGGTTCTGGGCGTCGTCGCGCTTTACGCGTTCGCGGCCGGCTTCTGGTTTTTGCACGCCCGGCAGGCGTGGAAGGGGGCCGAGCGGCGCTACAAATCGGCGCGGGCCGCCTGTGAACGCGAGGCCAAGCTCATCGGGGAGCGCGGCAAGTGGAACGCGCTCTATGAAGAGGAGGCGGCGAACATCCCCGTGATCGAGGGCCTGCAGGGGTCGGATACGGTGTGGCTGCCGCGCATGGACGCGATCGCCGCGTCCAACCACGTGTATCTCAGCTCGTCCAAGCTCCAGAAGGAGGAGGAGACGGGCGAGATGATGCAGATCAAGATCGAATCCAAATGGGAGGCGGGGCTCGAGCCGCTTGTCAAGTTCCTGCACGAACTGGAAAACACGACGCAGGGGAGTTTCGATATCGAGAATCTGAACTTTGCGCCGAGCCGCAAGCCCGGCTACCTCACGGGGACTTTCACGCTCGTGTGCATCTACTACCGCAAACCGGGAGAATGAGGCGATATGAAAACGGAAATTAAGATGATTTTGGGGCTTGCCCTCCTCACGGCCGCCGGGACGGATGCGCAGAGCCTCTCGTCGCGGCTGAACCGGAACCGGCAGGCGGCCGCGGCGTCCAGCGCGGCGAATGCGGTCGCGAAGTCTTCCGCCGTGGATGCGGAGGCGGAGGACAAGAAGGAAAGCGACCTCAATTTCGCGGATGCGCCGCTCGAGATGGTGTTCAAGATCTACGGACAGCTTGTCGACCGGACGGTCCTGAAAGACCCCGCCGTGCCGGCGAACACGACGATCACCATCCAGTCCCGCCCCGGACAGCGGCTGTCCAAAGAGGAACAAATCGAGGCGATCGAGGTCGTTCTGGAGATGAACGGCGTGCATATGGAGCCGTACGGGACGAAGTTCACGCGCGCCTTGCCGCGCGAAAAGGCGCGCCAGGAGGGCATTCCGCTCATCTTGGATCCCGAGGCGGAACTTGCGGATTCGGGGCGCGTCGTCTCGATGATGTTCAATTTCAAGAACATCCCCCTGGACGAGGCGCAAAAGGTGCTGGAGGGGCTCAAGTCGCAGAAGGGGCTTTTGCTGGTCTACGAGCGCATCGGGTCCATTCTGGTGACCGATACGCAGCTCAACATCAACCGCATGAGGGAAATCGCGCGGGCGATCGACGTGGCGACGCCGGTGAACGAAAACGTCTACGTGCGCCAGATCAAGAATGCGAGCGCGGCGGACATCAAGACGGCGCTCGAGCAGATTGTGGAGGAATCGCAGAAGTCGCTCGAGAAGGAGGGGCAGGCGGCCAAGACGGTACAGGAACCGGCGCGCGCCACGCGTCCGTACCGGGGACTTTTGCGCCGCAATGAACGGGAGGCGACCGCGCAGGAGGCGGTCAAAAACGTCGAGTCGCTCGTGACGGGCGTGAGCGACGCGGACCGGGGCGTGATCCGCGGCAAAGTGCTCATCCTGGCGGACGAGCGCTCGAACAAGCTCATAGTCGTCACGGCGAAGACGAACATGGACTTCTTCGACAAGGTCATCGAGCAACTCGACATCGAAACGACGCCGGACGTGCAGGTCAAGGTCTACCGTCTCAAGTATGCGGACGCGGAGGACGTCTCGAGCATGATCAACGAGCTGATCGGCAACGCCTCCGGCTCCAAATCCTCTTCCGCGGGCAAGCAAAACCAGAACCAGAACGCGAAGTCCGGCGCGAACGCCAACATGACGCGCAATACGACGCAAAAGCGGGCGTCCGCCGCGCCGGCGGGCAAATCGGGCGAATCCAAGGCGGGCGAGCTTTCGAAGGACAATGTCACCGTCCTCGCCGACAAGCGCATCAACGGGCTCGTCGTGATGGCGCGCCGGGAGGACATCCCGGTGCTGGAAAGCATCATCGAGTCCATGGACATCAAGCTGAGCCAGGTGCTGATCGAGACGGTCATCATCGAGGTTCAGCTGGGCGACGGCATATCGACGGGCATCGACTGGGTGCACGGCATGCAGGCGAAGGGCGAACAGTACCGCCAGGCGCTGGGCGGCGGCGGCGGAAACAACACGGTCGCTTCCGCGGCGGACGGCATCACGAACGCGTTCATCAACGCGATGGGCAGGGCGTTGCCGGCCCTGTTCACGCCCGGAGGCGCCGGGCTTACGTATGGGGTTTATTCGGAGCGGCTCGATTTGGGGGCGGTCATCCAGGCCTCGAAGAACGATTCGCGGTCCAAGTACGTCGCTTCGCCGGTCATCATGACGGTGGACAACAAGGAAGCCACGATAGACGCGACGCAAAAGCGCCAGTTCCTGACGGGCTACCAAGTCTCCTCCTCGGTGTATGCTTCGGGCAACTCTACCGCTCCGCAGTACTCCTCCGAGGAGTTGGGCATCACCATCAAGGTGACGCCGAAGATCAACCCCAACGGGACGGTCATGCTCGAAGTCGAGGAAGAGTATTCGCAACTGGGCGCGCAACAGACGATTCTCGATCCGCAGAGCAAGGAGGTCCAGATCGACACGTCGCTCAAGCGCAAGATGACCGCCGACGTGCTTTTGGAGAACAACCAAACGGTGGTCTTGGGCGGATTGACGGAGACGCGCATCTCCGAGAGCGAGAATGGCATTCCGATCCTGAAGGACATCCCTTGGATCGGCAAATATCTGTTCGGTTCGACTTCCTCTTCCGAATCGCGCAACGAACTTCTGGTGTTCATGACGCCGTACGTGCTGGACGACGGCAAGGCTGCACAGGCGGAAGCGGCGCGTCGCAAGTCGGTCATGAGCGATCCGCGGCCGTGGGAAGACCATGGCTGGTCGAAGTCCGAGTTGGCGGACCCGGTATCCCAGAAAGAGCAACTCAAGCGTCAACACCGCGAATGGGCGCGAGAGGACGAGGAATATGAATCGCGCAAGGCTCTCGACGCGGAAAAGGCGGAGCGCGCGAAGCAGCTCATGGAACGGCTGGAAGAGGCGACGCCCGATCAGGCTGGATCCGCAACGCCAACGGCCGGGAATGCGCCGAAAGGCGGTCTGTTGGGCGAACTTTCAGAGGAAGCCGCGAAGTGAACAAAACCTTCCTGGTTTGGTCGTTTGTGCTGGTCGTGGCGGTGGCGGGCGCGTTCGCCGCGGTCGTCGTTTCGAACAACCGGGCGGCTGTCGCGCGCGATGGTCGCGCCGCGGCGGAAGCGCGCGCGGACGCGGAGGCGTCCGCCGCGAAGAAGGCACGCGCCATGGAACAGGCGGAAAAGCGCCGTGTGGAGGCGGAACAAGCGAAAGCGCAGGAGGCCAGGGAGTCGCGGATTGCGGCGGAGGCGCAGGCGAAAGCCGAGTCGGACGCCCTACGGCGCTCCCAAGTCGAAGCCGAAATTCAGAAAACCCGGCTCCAAACATCCGAAAACGAAGCGAAAACGGCGGCGGAGAAGGCATCCGCGGCGAAAATGCTGGCGGAGGCGGCGCGGCTGACGAACGAGACGGCGCAGGCGGCGGTCAAATTGGCAGAAGCGAAGCAGAATACGGCGTTCGCCGAGACGGAACGCGTGCGGCTGGCGGCGGAAAAGGCTACCGCCAAGGCGAAGGCGCTCGAACTCCGCAAGGCCGATTTGGACGCGTACGAGCAGTCCCTCATTGAAATCGCGCAGGATTTGGAAGAACGCGAGGCGGCGCTCAGGCCGGACAAAACGGCGGCGGACCTCATCTGGTTGCCGGACGCCGATACGGAAGTCGACGAGAAGGGCAAGTTGCGTCCGCGCAAGAAGGAGCCTTATCTTGCGGAGAACGACAAACGTCTGCCCCCGGGCGAGCGGGAACTTGCGCGCCAGAACCGTTTGCGCCGGGAAGTGGCCGAGGCGGAGTCCGCGGCTTCCCGCACGAACATGGTTTCGGCTCTCGAGAAATCGTGCCGGGAAGCCGAAGCGGCGGACCGTCCGCTCACGGCGGCATACGTGCGCGCCGCCCTGAAAAGCCTTTATCCTGACTGGTCCCCCAGTCCACAAAAGAAAGAAGAAACCAAATGAGTTTAGCAGTCGGTATCGTGGGATTGCCCAATGTGGGCAAGTCGACGCTTTTCAACGCGTTGACGAAGAAACAGCAAGCGGCGGCGGAGAACTATCCGTTTTGCACGATCGAGCCGAATACGGCGGTCGTGGAAGTGAACGATCCGCGGCTGGAGACGCTCGCGAAGATGGTTTCGCCCCAGCAGATCATCCGCGCGACGGTGGACTTCACGGATATCGCCGGACTCGTGAAGGGGGCGTCGAAGGGCGAGGGCCTCGGGAACAAGTTTCTCGCCAACATCCGCGAGTGCGATGCGATTTTGCACGTCGTCCGGTGCTTCGAGAACGACGACATCATCCACGTGCGCGAAGGCGGCAACAAGTCCGCGCCGATCGACCCTGTCGGGGATGCGGAAGTCATCGAGACGGAACTTATCCTCGCCGATATGGAACAGCTCCAGAAGCGGTACGACCGCATCAAGAAAGAGGCGCAGGCGAAGCCGGCGCTCCGGCCCGAGGCGGAGGCGTGCGCGGCGCTTTTGAAGCATCTGGAGGCTGGCAACCCCGTGCGTTCTTTCCCGCGCGCGGAGGGGGATGCCATACTGGACGTTCTGCGCGAACTGCATTTTCTTACGGACAAACCGGTCATCTACTGCGCAAACGTGTCGGACGACGACGTTTCGGGAGCGGACAATCCGCATGTCGCCGCGCTCAAGGAATATGCCGCGGAGAAGGGGTGTGAATGCGTGACGGTATGTGCGCAGATGGAAGCCGATCTTGCGGGGCTTTCGGAGGCGGACGCGAAGGAGTTCCTGTCGAGCTACGGCTTGACGGAAAGCGCTCTCGACCGCACGATCAAACTTGCGTATCATACGCTCGGGCTTGCGAGCTATTTGACGGCGGGTCCGAAGGAAGTGCGGGCGTGGACGTTCCACAGGGGCTGGAAGGCCCCGAAATGCGCGGGCGTCATCCACACGGACTTCGAGAAGGGCTTCATCCGTGCGCAGGTCGTTTCATACGCGGACTATGTCAAATACGGAGGCGAGAAGGGCGCGCGCGAGGCGGGCGTCCTGCGTCCGGAAGGCAGGGAATATGAAATGCAGGACGGCGACGTTGTGGAATTCCTGTTCAACAATTGATTTAATGACGATTCAAGGAAACTGAATAACATGAAGATTACGAACGAACAACTTAAACTTTCGGCAAATACGATCCGCTGCCTGTGCTCGGACATGATCGACAAGGCGAAATCGGGGCATCCGGGGGCTCCGCTCGGCATGGCGGACCTCGCCGTTTCGCTTTGGCTCAAGTTTCTGAATGTCGCGCCGGCGGATCCAAAGTGGCCGGGCCGCGACCGCCTTGTGTTTTCGGGAGGACACGCGAGCGCGCTCGTGTACGCGCTCTTCCACCTCTCGGGGATGGGCGGGCTCGCCATGGACGAACTCAAGAACTTTCGCCAGCTCGGGTGCCGTTGCGCGGGACATCCGGAGCGCGGTCTCATGCCGGGCGTGGACGTGACGACGGGGCCGCTCGGGCAGGGCATTGCGATGGGCGTTGGGCTCGCGCTTGCGGCGAAGAAGGCGGCGACGGCCAATCGCACGTGGGTGTTCTGCGGCGATGGCGACATGGAAGAGGGCATTTCGCACGAAGCCTGCAGTTGGGCCGGCGCGATGAAACTGGACGATCTCATCCTTGTCTATGATTCGAACTCGATTACCATCGAAGGTGCGACGTCGCTTGCATTGTCAGATGATGCAAAGAAGCGTTTCGAGAGCTACGGCTGGAAGGTTCTGGAGTGTGACGGGCATGATTACGACGCCATTGACCGCACCTATCGCCGGGCGATGCGCGTCAAGGGGCAGCCGGTACTGATCGTCGCCAAGACGCATATCGGCTTCGGCGCGCCCACGAAGCACGACAGCGCCGATTCGCACGGCGCGCCGCTCGGGGCGGAAGAGACGCGCGGACTCAAAACGGCGCTGGGTTTCGATCCGGACAAATCGTTCTTCGTCCCGGACGAAGTCTATGCGCTGTTCGGCGAGCGTGCGAAGACGCTGGGGCGGATGGCGAAGCGCTGGCGCCGGCAGCATCCGGAGGTCGCGGAAGCCGCCATCGCGCCGGACTACATGAAGTTGATGGAGGCTTTGCCGAAGTTCGAGACGGGCAAGTCCATCGCCACGCGCGCGGCGAGCGGTACCGTCATGAATGCGCTCGCGGCAATCATCCCCGAGCTGGTAGGCGGTTCGGCGGATTTGGGGCCGAGCAACAAGACTTATCTGAAGGGCTTCGGCGAGGTCGGCCCGGGGAGTTTCGAGGGACGCAATATCCATTACGGCATCCGCGAGCTCGCCATGACGGCAATCGCGAACGGGATTACGGCGTTCGGCGGCTTTCGCGGATACGGCGCCACATTCTTCGTGTTCAGCGATTACTGCAAGCCCGCATTGCGCCTGGCCGCACTGATGAAAGTGTCCTCCATCTTCGTCTTTTCGCACGACAGTTTCTATGTTGGCGAGGATGGGCCCACGCACGAACCGGTCGAGCATCTCGCTTCCATGCGCATCATCCCCGGCTTGACGACATATCGCCCGGCCGATGCGAACGAGACGGCGTATGCATGGGCCGAGATGCTTCTCAACGTGAAGGGACCGTCCTGCATTTTGACGACGCGCCAAGACGTGCCGGTGTTGGATGGCGTGCGTCACGAGGGCGTAGCCAAAGGAGGGTATGTAATCTACCAGTCGGGCGAACAGGACGAACATACGCTTCTTTTCATCGCTTCGGGTTCGGAGGTTTCCTTGGCTCTTGAGGCGGCGAAGGCGCTCGTGACGGAAGGTCGGGCCGTGCGCGTGGTGTCGATGCCGTCCATGGAACTTTTCCTGCGGCAGCCGGGCGCATACCGCGATTCGGTGATCCCGGGCGGCATGCCGCGTCGTATTATCGTGGAAGCCGGCGTTCGCTTCGGGTGGGACCGTTTCCGTGTCGAGCCGCGCACCACGCGTTTCGTGACGATGGACGACTTCGGCGCCTCGGCGCCCTACCGCGATCTGGCGATGAAATTCGGGTTCACCGTCGAAAACGTAATCAAGGTCGCGAAAACGATTGTCTGACGCGCGTACGGGAAAGGATGGTTCGAGATGGAAGCGAAACCTTTGGTCGGCATTGTAATGGGCAGCGATTCGGACTGGCCCCTCGTCCAGAAAGCGTGCGCCACGCTGAAGGATTTTGGCGTAGCGTATGAGACGCGCGTCATTTCGGCGCATCGCACGCCGGATATCGCGCTGGAATACGCGAAAACGGCCGAAGCGCGCGGACTCAAAGTCATCATCGCCGCGGCGGGCGGTGCGGCGCATTTGGGCGGTGTCCTCGCGGCTGGCACCGTTCTGCCGGTCATCGGCATCCCTGTCGCAGGCGGCGCGCTCAACGGACTGGATGCGCTTTACGCAACGGTGCAAATGCCATCTGGCGTGCCTGTCGCAACGGTTGCCGTGGGCTCGTCCGGACCGACCAACGCGGCGCTTCTGGCCGTTCAGATCCTAGGGACCGCGGATAAGGGTCTGCGCGAAAAGTTTCATGCGCACAAGGCTTCGTTGCGCTCGAAAGTCGAGGCGGCAAACGCGCGTATACATTCCTAATCGTTCCTTTCAGGGAGGACCGGCGAATTGACTAACGAATTCCTCGTTTTCGATCATGTCACCAAACGCTTCGGGGCGTTGACGGCGGTGAATGACGTCTCCTTGGCGATTTCAAAGGGCGAATTTTTTTCGCTGTTGGGTCCCTCGGGGTGCGGCAAAACGACGCTCCTGCGCATGCTAGGCGGGTTCGAACGCCCGGATTCCGGACGAATCTATCTGGAAGGGCGCGACATTACCGACTTGCCGCCCAACCAGAGGCGCATCCATACCGTCTTCCAGAATTACGCGCTTTTCCCGACGATGACAATCTGGGACAACATCGCCTTCTCGCTACGTCTGGCCAAGAGTTCCAAGGCTGAGGTCGAGGAAAAAGTGGACGCCATGCTCGAGATGATACAAATGAGCGAGCACGCCTGGAAGTATCCGGGACAACTTTCGGGCGGACAGAAGCAGCGCGTGGCCATTGCGCGTGCACTTGTTGACCGTCCCCAGGTCCTTCTTCTGGATGAGCCTCTCGCTGCGCTCGATTTGAAACTGCGTCAGCATATGTTGCTGGAGCTGGATACGATCCATGACCAGGTCGGCATAACATTCCTTTATGTGACGCACGACCAAGGCGAAGCGATGAGTCTTTCGGATCGTATTGCGGTCATCAATCGTGGATGTATAGAACAGTTGGATGTGCCGGCGAAAATCTACGAGGCGCCTGCTTCGCGTTTTGTCGCCTCGTTTATCGGCGATACCAACTTTATTTCTGGCGAGATCGTTTCCGTGGAAGGTGATTACTGCACAATCCAACCCGATGGATTCCCCGCCATTCGCGCCTTTAACGACAAGAATCTAAAAGTCGGCCAAATGGTCGATCTCTCCATCCGGCCGGAAAAGATTCGCGTGACAACGAATCCCCCGTCGCCGGAACAGGGCGCGTCCATCAACGTGTTCCCCGCCGTGGTCAAGGACATTGTCTATCAGGGCGTCTACACAAAGTTCTGGCTTATGGCGAGCGGCAGACAGATTGCCACGATTCAACCGCATTCTCGCTTTTTGCTCGATCAGGAGACGTTGACATGGAATGAGCACGCCTTTGTTTGGTGGCACCCGGATGACGGCTACATGGTGGAAGTGGAATCCAAATGAAGAATCGCATTCACGATTGGCGTAACGAATGGGCGTTGACACTCCCTTCTTTCTTGTGGCTTTTGCTCTTCTTCGCAATACCTGCCCTTATTGTGCTCGCTTTCACGTTCCATGCGCACAGCGCCAATGGTGGCGTGGGGGCGTGGAGTTTGACGACATGGCGCGAGTTGGTCGATCCTGACTATCCAACCATCGTCTGGAAAACGATTCGCATATCTTTTGAAGTGACCTTTTGGAGCATTCTGCTTGCGCTTCCCTGCGCCTACGCAATCGCACGAATGAAGCGGCGATGGCGCGCTCTTGTCGCCGCCTCCATCATGCTTCCTTTTTGGACGAGTTTCATCGTGCGCGTCTTTGCTTGGAAGACTATGCTTCATCCGGACGGTTGGCTCCAATCCTGCTATTTGGGTTGGTTGCGCGCACGCGCTTGGCTTTTCGACTGGCTCCCCGGGTTTGTGCAGCATGGGCTCATCAATTGCGGTCTGGCGTCGGCTTCGCCGGTGGATCCGGCATCCTCGACGATCTTGGACAGCGAAGCCGCCGTCATCATCGTTTCGGTCTATTCGCTTTTGCCTTTTGCGATCATGCCCATTTACACGGCGGCCGAAAAGTTTGACTTTTCTTTGTTGGAAGCTGCGCGCGACTTGGGTGCACGGGGTTTTTATGCGTTTCGCAAGATTTTCATTCCCGGTATACGACAAGGGATAGTGTCGGCGGTCCTGATGGTTTTTATTCCGGCGATCGGATCCTATGTCATCCCCCAGATGCTGGGCGGCACGGACTGCATCCTTATCGGCAACAAGATCTTCATGCGCGCAATGCAGAATCGCAACATTCCGCACGCCTCGGCCTTGGCAACGCTCATGGCGGTTACCGTTCTGGTTCCGCTTGGTCTCGCCGTCTGGTGGAAGAAACGTCAGGATGCGCGCGACCGGAAACGGCTGGAGACGCAAACGGCCCGGCTTATGAGCGGGAGGGATCCGTTGGCATGAAACGTTCCTATTTTTCGATTGCCGTTCTCGCTGCGGTTTTGGCGTTTCTCTACATCCCGATTCTGCTGGTGGTTATTTATGGTTTCATCCCGAACGGGATATCCATGAGTTTTTTTGATGCAAACGGGAACTTTGCAGGGCTTACGACGAAGTGGTATGCGCTTATTTTCACGGCAGACCGGCGCATAGGCGCGTTGATGCAGAGTTTCTGGCTTTCGTTGATCGTCGCCGCCCTTGCGACATTTGTTTCCTGTGTTTTGGGCACGACCGCCGCGCTAGCCTTGCACCGCTGGCGAGATCGTTTGCAGTCCATCCATCATGCGCTCATCTACCTGCCGCTCATCATGCCCGACATCCTGATCGGCATTTCGCTTTTGATGCTCTTTGTGGCGGTTAAAGTCGAGTGCGGATTTTGGACGATTCTCATCGCGCATGTCACGTTCTGCGTGTCGTATGTCGTCATGACCATTCTTGCGCGCCTGCAGGATTTTGACGATCGCATCATAGAGGCGGCATATGATTTGGGCGCCGGGCCGTGGTATACGTTCTTCCATGTCCAGCTCCCCATGCTCATGCCGGGTATCGTGGCGGGCGGACTTCTTGCGTTCACTCTTTCCATCGACGATGTCGTCATTACGTCGTTCGTCAACGGAGCGGGAACGAACACCTTCCCGACGTATGTGAGCTCGATGACGAAGCATTCGCGGAATTTGCCTGCCGTCTTCGCGCTTTCGACGCTCATGCTCATCTTTACCTGCGTGCTGGCCGGGCTTTCCAAGTTCATCGCGCGCAGACAACAACCCAATAAAGGAATAAAGCAAAAATGAAGAAACTGTCTTTTGCGCGTCTTGGCGGCGCGGTCCTTTCTGCGGCGCTTCTCCTTGGATGCGAGAAGAAGCCCGAACTGCATATCTATACCTGGAGCGATTACATCGCGCCCTCCGTGATCGAGTCGTTCGAGGCGGCGCACAATTGCAAGGTCGTCGTGGATACTTTCGACTCGAACGAGACCATGTACGCGAAGCTCAAGGCCGGCGGGGCCGGATACGACATTATCATGCCCAGCTCGTATCTTGTCGCGCTCATGGCGCGCGAGGGATTGATCGCCAAGCTCGATCACGCCAAGATGCCCAATGTGCGCCAGAACTTCGATCCGTCCTTCAAAAGCCAGATCCTGGACGCGACCCTGACGTACAACGTCCCCTACGCGGTGACGTACACGGGGTTCATGTACGCGAAGGACAAAATGCCGGCCGGCGCCGATGTCGCTTCCTGGTCCATCCTCTCCAATCCGGCGCTGAAGGGCAAAATCACGCTTCTTGACGATGTCCGTGAAGTGATTGGCGCGGGGCTCATGTCGCTGGGCTACAAGATCAACTCCCGCAATCCGGCGGAAATCGACGCGGCGGTTGCGCGCGTTCTGGAATGGAAGAAGAACATCCGCAAGTTCGACGCGGAGAGCTACAAGACGGAAGTCGCCTCCGGCGCGACCTGGCTCGGGCACGGCTATTCCACCGACACGACCCAGGTTATCGTCGGGGACGAAGAAGAAGGACTCGCCCCGCGCCATGATATCGGCTTCGCCTTGCCGAAGGAAGGTTTCACCATCGCGTTCGACGAGATGGTCCTTTCGTCCGCCGCGCCGAATCCGGATCTGGCCTACGCCTTCATGGATTACGTCTACCGGGGCGACGTTGCCGCGGAGAACATGGACTACATCATGGGGCCCATGCCGGTGAAGCCGGGTATCGAGAAACTGGATCCGGACTATCGCAAGCTGATCATCCTGCCGCCGGACGTGATTGCGCGCGGGCAGGTTCTGGAACCGGTGGATGACGATCCAGCCGTCATGGAACTCTACAACAAGGCATGGGATCGCATCAAAGCGACGAATGATTGATTTGTGGCTCCCGGTTGCCGGGGCGAATTCCTCGAAAACCGGGACAAGGCCTTGTCAACGCTGTAATAAGTAAGGAAGAACCGAATGATTTCAGATCAGATAAAGAAGGGGAAGGAACGCGCTCCCCATCGTAGCCTTTTGTTCGCGACCGGCATGACCCGTGCGGACATGGACAAGCCGTTTATCGGCATTTGCAACAGCTACGAGAGTTTCGTGCCGGGGCACTGCCACCTGAACAAGGTCGGCGAGTGGCTGAAGAAGTGCGTCATCGAGGCGGGCGGCGTGCCGATGGAGTTCAACACGATCGCCGTGTGCGACGGCATCGCCATGGCGCACCCGGGGATGAAGTTTTCGCTTCCCTCGCGCGAACTGATCGCCGATTCGGTCGAGACGGTGGCGCGGGCGCACTGTTTCGACGCGATGATCTGCGTGCCGAACTGCGACAAGATCGTGCCGGGCATGATCATCGGGGCCATCCGCACGGGCATCCCGACCATTTTCGCCTCGGGCGGACCCATGGCGCCGGGGCACGACCCCAAGACGGGGAAGGATACGGACCTGAATTCCGTCTTCGAGGCCGTCGGGGCGGAAAACGTGGGCAAGATAACGGAAAAGGATCTTCAGGCGGTGGAGGAGACGAGCTGCCCGGGGTGCGGTTCGTGTTCGGGCATGTTCACGGCCAACTCCATGAACTGCCTGTGCGAGGCGTTCGGCCTGGCGTTGCCGGGGAACGGCTCCATCCTGGCGATAGACCCGCGGCGGAAGGAACTTTGGCGCCAGGCGGCGTTCCGCGCCGTGGCGCTGGCGAAGGCGGGCGGTCCGCTCCCGAAGGATTTGATTACCCAAGCTTCCATGGATAACGCCATCACGCTCGACATGGCGATGGGCGGCTCGACGAACACGGTGCTCCACACGCTCGCCATAGCCCGCGAGGCGGGGATCGACTACTCCCTGACGCGCATGAACGAGATTTCGGCGCGCACGCCCTACATCTGCAAGCTGGCGCCTTCGGGCCACTACCACGTCGTGGACCTGGACCGCGCCGGCGGCGTCATGGCGATTTTGAAGCGCCTGCCGCGCGAACTGATCCAGACGGACGCGCCCACCGTCGGCGGGCAGACGATCGGCGAGCAGATCGACGCGGCCCGGATTGCGGACGACGACGTCATCCGCACCCTGGAGAATCCCTATTCGCAAGACGGCGGACTGGCCGTGCTCTGGGGCAATCTGGCGGAAAAGGGGTCCGTCGTCAAGAAGGGCGGCGTGGCGCCTTCGATGATGACGTTCACGGGCCAGGCGATCTGCTTCGACTCGCAGGAGGAGGCGTGCGCCGGCATTCTGGCGGGCAAGGTCAAGCCGGGGCATGTCGTGGTCATCCGCTACGAAGGGCCGAAGGGCGGTCCGGGCATGCAGGAGATGCTCGCGCCCACTTCCTATATTATAGGAGCGGGATTGGGCGAATCGGTCGCGCTCATCACGGACGGACGCTTCTCGGGCGCCACGCACGGGGCGTGCGTCGGCCATGTTTCGCCCGAAGCGGCGGAAGGCGGCCTCATCGGGCTTCTAAAGGACGGCGACGAAATCACGATCGACATCCCCAAACGCGCCCTCAACGCCAACCTGACCGAAGACGAGATCGCCGCGCGCCGGAAGGCGCAGGCCGCCTGGACGCCCCGCATCCGCGGCGGCTGGCTCGAGCGGTATGCGCGGCTTGTCGGGAACGCGTCCACGGGCGCCTCGCTCAAGTCCTAAGGAGGGGCGGAGGATACATGGAGACTAATCCGCTTTCCCGTTTCGTGCGCGCAATCCCCGATTTCCCGAAGAAGGGCGTCCTTTTCCGGGACGTGACGGGCATTTTGGACAGCGCCGAGGGGTTCCATATGGCCCTCGACCAGATGCAGCAGGCAATAAACGGTACCCGTGTGGATATTGTCGTGGCACCCGAGTCGCGTGGCTTCATCTTCGGCGCGGCGCTCGCCGACCGCCTGAGCACGGCGTTCGCGCCAATCCGCAAGCCGGGTAAACTGCCGCGGGAGACGGTCGCCGAGGCGTACGACCTGGAATACGGCTCGGCCTGCCTGCATTTGCATTGCGACGCGATCAAGCCGGGCCAGAGCGTCGTTTTCGTGGACGATCTGCTGGCCACGGGCGGGACGGCGCTTGCGGGCGCGCATCTCGTGGAAAAACTGGGCGGACGCATCGTCAAGATGGTGTTCCCCATCGAACTCGAGGGGTTCAACGCGCGGCACGACAAACTCAAGGACTATGATGTCGTGACGCTCGTGAAGTACCCGGGAAAGTAAGACGAATACAGTCCGGAAAGGGAGCATACGATGGCAGAACATGAATGGAAATACTTTCGCGCGGGCGGCTCGGACCAGGTCCGGCTCCGGAATGGGGCGGATATCGCCGCGCTCGCGGGGTTGGATCGCAAGAGTTGGCTCGTGCTCTCCCTGCCGGTTAAAGGCGTCCGGTTCGACGTGCGCTTTCTGGAATTGCTGGATACCGACAAGGACGGCCGCATCCGCATAGACGAAGTACTCGGCGCCATCCGCTTTTTGCAGGACCGCAATGTCGACCTCGACACGCTCTTCACGCCAAACGCCGCGGACGCGGCGGCGCTGGAAGAATTGAAGACCCAGCGCGCGAACAGCGCGGCGCTTCCGCTTACGGCGGAGGAGGAAAAGGCGCGGACGGCGTGGGAAGCGGCGGGGGAAACGGACGAAATCCAGGTTTTGGGGGCGCGCACCGCGGCGGCCGAGGCGTCGCTTGCCGCGGTCGAGGCGGTCGTGGACGCCTACTTCACGCCCGCGGCGGATATGCCCCTCGTGACGGAGGAGCCTTCCCGGCGCCTGCCGCTCGCGGACCACCTCAACCCCAAGTACGCCGAAGCCATCCACCGGCTGGATACGGACTGCGTGGTGCCGCTTTTGGGCGAACGCGCGTCGATTGACTATACCGAATGGCAGAAACTCAAGGCGGCGTTCGCGCCTTACCGGGCCCATCGCGCGGCGAAACCGGTCCCGCACGCGGCTTTGCAGGCCCAATTGGACGACGAAGAGCGCGTTTTGCGCTACAAGATGCACCTGCTCGCGTTCCTCGAGAACTTCGTCAACATGAAGCGGCTCTATCGGGGCCGGGAGGAGGCGCTTTTCCAGATCGGGCTTTTGCGGCTCGACGCCCGCGAGTTTACGCTCTGTTTCGCGGTGGAAAACGAGACGGCCCACAGTGCGCTCGCCGGGCGCTCCAAGTGCTGCGTCCTTTATTTGAATCTGACGCGCGCAAATGAAAACGCCGCGCGCACCATCGGGGCGGTCGTCACGGCTGGCTCGACCGGCAGGCTGTATGTAGGCCGAAAGGGCGTCTTTCTCGACCGGGACGGACGCGAATGGGAGGCGGTGGTCACAAAGGTCGTCGCCAACCAGGTTTCGCTCGCGGAAGCATTCTGGGCGCCGTGGAAGAAGGTCGGCGAGGGAATCGCGGCGCTTGCGGCCAAATTCCTGGGGGACAAGCAGTCCGCCGCCCTCTCGTCGGTCACGGCCGGGGCGCAGGACGCCAAAATGGGGGGCGCGGCCCTGGCGTCCAGCATCGCGGCGATTGGCATCGGCATCGGCATGGTTGGCGCGGCGTTGGCGTCCATTCTGGCGGCCGTTTCTCGCCTGAAGCCCTGGCAGATTCCGGTCGCGGTAGGGGCCGTTCTGCTTCTGGTTTCCCTGCCGAGCGTCATTTTGACGGCCTTCAGGCTGCGGCGGCGTGATTTGGGGGCCATTCTCAATGCGAGCGGCTGGGCGGTGAACCGTCCGCTCTTCTTCTCGCTCGCCAAGGCGCGGACCTTTACCCGATGTGTCCGGGTTCCGTGGGGTTCGTGCCTCGTGTGGGGGCTTGTCGTTCTGCTTCTGCTCGGGGGCGGGGCCTATTATGGTTGCCGGATGCTCCTGGACGAACCGGTCCAGCCGGCCGAACGCGCGCAACAGGCGCCAGGCGTCTCGTAAATGTCAGATTTGCCGCTATCCGAATCCGCCGCGCCGTATGTGG
>ERZ808258.413-NODE-413-length-17440-cov-4.158643_pt1 | contig 17440 bp, 15 predicted proteins | sample MGYA00521280_ERZ808258 | MGnify/ENA primary metagenome ERZ808258 (study PRJEB31516, sample SAMN03275585) | gut metagenome | biome: mammalia-associated habitat; material: feces | host: Papio cynocephalus | place: Kenya | collected 2012-07-19 ...
TTTTTCTTTCTGTTGGGGGGGGGGCAGGGGGGGGGGGGGGGGGGGGAATGGGACGGTATTTGCCCGAACAGATTCCATTCGTGTCGCTTCGCCTATTTGCCCAAGCAAATGCCCCTACGCATGTGGCATTTGTCCGGCTAATTCGAGTTTTGCATGTTTCGGACGGAATTTGCGTGTATGCGCACCCGTTTTGTGCTATAATAGAGGTATATGAAAAAACTCGTTCTATTCTTTGTGGCCGCCTGTGTGGCGGGGGTGTCCGTCTTCACGTGCCGGGCGGCGGAGTCCGCGGCGCCTAAAAAGGCGGCCGTGTTCGTGCTCAACCGCACCCGCGTGCCGGGGATGGACGACGAGACGGACGGCATCCGCGACCGGCTTTCGGCGTCCCTGGCGGAAGTGGACGGTCTGTCGATCGTGGACAGCGCCCTCGTGGCTGACACCTACCGGCGGTGGAAGACGACGGTCGCCGAGGAGAAGTCCGGCGCGGACGCGGGGGTGTTTTCCGGCGCCGCGCTGACGCGCCTGGCGGAGATGCTGGGGTGCGACTACCTCATCGTGGCGACGGTGGTGGACGCGCGCGCGCTGAAGCGCAACCTGAACGGGCGGCTCAACACGGTCTACACGCTGCGCATGACCGTGCGCGTACTCAATGCGCAGGGCGAGAGCGTCGCGGGCATCCCGGCCTGGACGCGGCAGTATCCGGTCCTGGACGCGGCGGACGGGGATCTGGCCTACTACAACATCCTCGTCGACGAGTGGGTGACGGACGCCGTCGCGGCGTTGGCGCGCACGCAATCCGACTGGCGTGCGCCTTCCGCCCCCGCCCGGACGGAAGTCCCGTTCACCGTGACGACCAGCATCGACAAGACGATCGCCGAGCTCGAGAGCCGCACGAAAGGCGTGAACGGCGAACAGCTGGCGGAACTCCGCCGCGTGGCCGGCGGCGCGACCGTCGAACTGGACGGCGCCGTCGTCGGGTCGGCGCCCGGCACGTTCAAGGCCACCCCGGGACTGCACAAGCTCGTCGTGCGGCGCGAATGGATGAAGCCCTATTCCGCGACCGTCCGCATCGCGCCGGACGCGTCGTTCGACATTGCGCTCGAGATGAGCGACGAGGGGCTCGCGAAGTGGGGCCGCGCGGAAGCCCTGCGCGCCGACTTGGCGCGGCGGTATGCCGAAGCGGCGCAGGTGCGCGGCATCAAGGTCAATCTGGACACCTCCAACTGGCGCGATGTCTCGGGCGAAGCGCCGGCGAAGGTGATTCTGCAGAAGGACTGACGCGGGCCATCCTCTCTACCTTATATAGAGTATGAAGACGAAACAACCGTTCGCAGCCTTGTTCGCGATCGCCCTGCTGGCCGGGGCGGGGTGCGTCTCGGTCGACACGGACGCCGCCCGCGCCCGCACGGCCCTGACCGAGGGGCGCGTGGACGAGACCTGCGCCTGGGCGGAGAACCTCGCGACGAACAGCGTCTACTCCGCCGCGCTGGGGCGGGCGGAAGCCGGGCGCGCCCGGCTCCTCGCCGGCGATTTCGCCGCGTCCGCGGGCTGGTTCCGCCAGGCGGTCGACGCGGCGGTGGAGAAGAGCGAGAGCGGGCCGGTCGTCAATCTGACGGACGCGGGCAACACCGCGCTCGCCGCCACGCTGACGGACGACCGCACGCGCGTCTATACGCTCCCGGCGTACGAACTCAACTTCGCGCTGCTGTACGGCATTCTCGCCCAGGCGCTCGGCGGCCAGACGGACGACGCCTGCGTGGACGCGCGCCTGGCGGTCTACGTGCAGGATGCGCTCGCGGAAAAGCTCGGCGGCGACCTGCCCGCCCCGGCGGCGACGAACGAGACCGCGTCCGCCGCGCAAAGCGTCTGCGCCGGACAGGAGGCGGCTTTGGAAGAGCTCATCGCCGGCACGCGCAATTCGTGGGAGAATCCGGTCCTCTGGTGGCTGACAGGCGTCCTTTTCGAGGCGCGCGGAGAGACGGATTTCGCCCAGCAGTCCTACCGCAAGGCGCAAGCGATACGGCCGGACAACGCCGTATTCGCCGCGGACGCGGCGCGCTACGCCCCCGGACGGCCGGCGCGGCGGGCGCCGCAACCCGAGAAGGCGCGGCTTGTCGTCGTCTATGATGTCGGACTCGTGCCGATGCGCGAATCGCTCAAGGTGCCCGTCCCGATCTACACGGGGCTTTCCATCGACATTCCCGTCTACCGGGGCGAACGTCCGTCCTTCGCGCCTTTCGCGTTGGACGGCACGCAGGGGCAGGCGGGCGTGGACGCGACGGCGCTCGCGGCGCGCGACCTGAAGGAGCGGCTCCCCGGCATCGTGACGCGCAACATCACGCGCGCCACGGTGCAAATCGCCGCGCAGGCCGTCGCCAACAACAACGGCAACGACTACGTCAAACTGGGCGTCTTCGCGGCGAATGCCGTGATCGCGGCGTTCCGGCGCGCCGATACGCGCAGCTGGATCACCCTCCCCGCCGAGACGCAGGTCGCCGAGAAGGACGACCTCGAGCCCGGACGCTATGCCTTCCAGATCGCCACGGCGCACGGCCGCACGACATTCGAGTGCGTCTTGCAGGCGGGCGAAACGCGCCTCCTCTACCTCGCGGACTGCGGCCGCGGACCCCGGATCGCCTCGTGCGTCCTGAGCCCGCCCGGCGGGAAGTCCGTCTTCGAAAACCATGAAAGCCTATAAAGGAAAACGAGCATGAATAGATATCTCCATTGGGCCGGTCTTGTCTGCGCCGCGGCGCTGGCCGGCGGTTGCGCGACGTCCACGACAGGCACGCACGTCACCGTGGATACGACATCCGGCGACGCGCACATTCTGGAATGTTCGCCGCGCCTTGCGACGCGCCTGCGCGTTTCGCGCGTCACATACGGCGAGGCGGACGGTCTGCGCCGGGCGACCGTGACGCTGCAGTCCACGACGACCCGCCGGCAGGAACTGCAGGCGCGCATGGTGTGGCTGGACGCGGAGGGATCGGAGATCGACGCGGACGGGAAACCCTTCCGCGCGCTCGTGCTGGACGGAAAGGACGCGACGACCTTCACGGGCATTTCGCCGCGTCCGGACGGCGTGAAGGCGCGCCTGGTGGTGCGCGAGACGCGCGTGGCGCAGTAATATAGAGGCATTTGTTTTTCAAGAAAGGACGCAATCCATGAAATATCTGTTCATTCTTCTCGGTTTGGCTTGTCTCGCGACCGGCTGCGCGAGCACCCACGCCCGCGAAACCCAGCTCGACCGCCAGGCGCGAAGCGCCGCGCTGGAACCCCAGGACGTGCGGCGCACCGTCGAAAAGATGGTGGACTCGATGCTGGCGGACGGCGAATTCATCCGCGAAATCGGCGGCGCGCGCCCCGTGCTCGACATCGCGACGGTGCAGAACCGCACCTCGATGCACCTGGACATGCAGTCGCTGACGGCCTCCATCCGCACCAAGCTCCTGCGCTCGCGCAAATTCCGCTTCATGGACCGCACGACGTCCGCCGAGGACCTGCAGTTCATGAACGACCAGGCGCTGAACGGGCTGACGGACGCCAAGAAGGCGGTCCGGGCGGGGGCGCAGTCCGCGGCGCAGATGTACCTCTACGGCGCGCTCACCGAGATGCGCCAGCAGGTGGACGGCGTGACGGACCGCTACTTCAAGTTCACCCTCAACCTGAAGGACCTGCGCTCGGGCGAACTCGTCTGGAGCGATGAACAGGAGATCCGCAAAGAACAGAAACGCGGCGTGATCGGGTTCTGACCCGTCCGCGAGATTGCTGGGGCGCATGGCGGAGATACCCGAGACATCCGAGACGCTTTTGCGGGCGATCGGCGGCGACAGCGGCCACGCCCGGTGGGGCGAGTTTGTCGCGCGGTACCGTCCGATGATGGAGGCGTACCTCCAATCGCGCTTCCCGACGCTGGACGCGGACGAACTCATCCAGGAGACGTTCATCGCCCTCGTGAAGATATTGCCGCGCTACCGGTGGTCTCCGGACGAGAAGGGCGCGTTCCGCAACTATCTGACGGGCATCTTGCGCCGCCGGGCGCTGAAGATGCTGGCGCGCGAGAAACGCCGCGCCGAAGTCCAAAGGGACCTGGCGCAGGCGGCGCCGTCCGCGTCCGGACCGGCGGAACGCGACGAGGAGGAGCGCGGTTGGCGGGAGGCGGTCTACGCCGTCGCGCTGCGGCTTTATCTGGCGGATGAAACGGTCCAGGAGCGGACGAAGGAGGTGTTCCGCCGCGTCGCCTTGCAGGGCGAATCGCCCGAGTCGGTCGCTTCGGCGTTCGGAATCGCGCGCAATGCGGTGGATCAGATCAAAAACCGCGCGATCAGGCGGCTCAGGGAGCTGGTCGAAGCGTTGCGGAAGGCGGGCGAATGACGGGCGGGCCTGCCGGCACGGAGGATAGCGCGGCGTTTCTCGCGCGGCTGAAAGCGGTGGCGCCGCCGCCGTACTACCCGTCCGGCGCGGTGTTGGGCGAGTGGCGGCTTTTGGCGCTGATCGGGCGCGGCGGTTGCGGGGAAGTCTACCGGGCGCAACACGTCCGGACGGGCCGGTTCGCCGCGCTGAAGGTCTGCGTGCCGCGGGAAGGGGAGGAGGCGGCGCGGCGGGAGGTCCGGCGCAGGCGGTTTTTGCGCGAAGCGGACTTCCTGAGGGCGAACAAACGGGCGTTTTTCCCGCGGTTTTACGAGGCGGGGGAGCAGGAGGGCGCCCTGTGGCTCGCGATGGAGCTTCTGGAGGTGCGCGAACTGCCGCGGGGCGATCGGGCGGTCGCCGCGTACATGCTGGAAGTTTGCGCCGCGGTGCGGTATCTGCATGCGCGCGGCTTCGTGCACCGCGACATCAAGCCCGGGAACATCCTCTGGCGGGCGGCGGGGACGCCCGTTTTGACGGATCTCGGACTCCTCAAGGCGGCGCCGGAGGCGGACGGTCCGCTGCCGGTCTCCGTGACGGTGGTGGACGGCCGGGCGGTCGGGGCGGGTACGCCGCATTATGCCGCGCCGGAGCAGTTCGGCGGGGGACGGGTGTCGGCGGCGGCGGACATCCACGCGCTCGGGGTGCTGATCGACGAGTGCTTTGCGGGGCGTCCGCCGCGGCGGTGGGAGCGGATCGTCCGCCGCGCCACGAGTTCGCTTCCGGAATACCGCTACAGGCATGTTTCGGAGCTGGTGCGCGCCATACGGTTGCGGAATCTGGGGCGGTGGGTCGCCGGCGGATGCGCCGCGGCGCTTCTCTGCGCCGGGTTGGCGGGGGTCTGGACGCGGAACGGGGAGCCGGAATGCCCGGGCCTGCCGGGGGTCGAGACGATCGCGACGAATCTGCCGCGCCGCGTGCTTCTGCGCGTGGAGACGAACGAGGTGGCGGGGGAAACGCTGAATCTGGGCGGCCGGACGGTCAGATTCGAGCCGGTAAAAGTCGAAACGCCCGTCTGGCGGACCGTCTCCGAGCCGGTGCAGATGAAGATCCTGCGTCTGGAAGGCCGGGAACTGGTCCTTACGAACGCGGCGTTCACGCTTTCCAGGGACTGTGTCTGGCGTATCGTGGGACCGGGGACGCTGGACGCGGAATTGCGGGGGGAGGCTCCCGGAACGCGGCTTATCCTGGATCATTGCACGCTCCGCAACCGGGTGCGCGGCACGCTTCGCGAGGCGGCGCTCGTCTACGATTTCGAACCGGAAGGCAATTATCTGAATCTGCCGAACATGGGCAAGGATGTCTGGCGGAAATGGGCGTCAAGGGACAATAGGGACTTTATCGTGAACATGGACGGCGCTTTCAACGAAATCCATGTCGGCAGCCGGAAGACAAAGGATGAAGTCCGGCGTCTGCGGGAATTGGACTGTTTTGAAATGGGGATGAAAGACGCCGGCGATTAGCGGCCCTGTTCGCGCCCCTTGACATGCGCGGCGGGTTGTTCACTCCGTTGCGCCGGAACGGTGATGCCGTTGCGCCGGAACGGTGATGCCGTCGCGCCGGAACGGTGATGCCGTTGCGCCGGAACGGCCACCCCGTCTCGCCGGAAGGACGTGCGAGGCGAAAGGATGCGCCCGGCAGAATGCCGCGGCCAGACGCCGGCGATTAGCATGCGTCCGGCTGAGATTCCCGGATTCCCGCGTAAGATTTCTTTCGGACGGGGCAGTATGGGGTAGGATGTCGACGGGCGGTCGAACGCTTGCCCGATATCCGTGCGCAAGGAATCGGCTCTTGCAATATCAGTCCGATATTGCTATACTGTTTGTGTCGTCCGGAGGAGGTCGCGCGAAGGCGCGGCATCTTAAAGGCGGCCATAAATACAGAAAAGTTGCGTTCCGCGCATCGTCGGCTTCAATGAAATGTAGGAAGTTTCGTCTTGAGAAGGCCGCACGAGGTGAGGAATGTGTCCGCTTGCGGGCACATTCCCCTGTTCTTGTGTGCTTCTCAAGGGCATCCTACAGCCTCATTGGAGACACGAGGGGAGGGAGTGTGCCCGCTTCTTCGCTCGTGTTGGGAGAGGAATGGCCAGGGAGTTGCATGAGCGAAGAAAAAGACAGAGCTTGGACAGAAGCGACCGGTCCGGACACGCGTCCGGAAGCGGTCCGCGACGTGCATGTGCGTACGTTGGCGGAGGTGCGAACGCCCGCCGGATGCGTGATACGCAACATGTATCTGGGGGATTTGCGCATTTTGCGCTGCTACGAGGGCGCGTTCCGCCTGGAGGTAGACGGCGCCGCGCACCCGATCGAACTGAAGGCGGACGACATGCTGGTCATCTACGCCGGGCATCGGGTGTCCGTCTGGGCGCTGGAGGCGGCGAACCGGCTGGTGTATGGCGTTTTCACGGGCCGCGGGGCCGAACCGTACGCCGACAGCCTGGGATTCTACGATCTTGCGCAGGGGCGCACCGCCCCGCAGTACGAGAGCCTGAGCGAGGTGAAGCGCCGGCTGGAGGCGAACGCCGCGGAAAACGCCGCGGAACCCGAGCCATATCTTGCGTTCTTGACGGATATCCTGCGGACGATGGCGCGCGACTTGCGGGCGAACGGGAATGGTCTGGTGTTCGACGCGATCGGCCTCATGCGGACGAATCTCGCGAACCGCATCGTGCGGCTGGAGCCGCTTTGCCGCGGACTGGGCGTGAGCCGGTCGTGCCTGCACGCGGCGTTCCTGAAGGCGGGGCTGGATACGCCGGCGGAATTCATCCGCAAGGAACAGACGCGGCTCGCCGTTTCGCTTCTGCGGCATACGCGGTTGTCCGTCGCGGAGGTCGCCGAGCGGGCCGGGTTCATCTCCGTCGCGCATTTCTCGACGTTCATCAAGACCCGCACGGGCCGTTCGCCGCACCAGTTCCGCGGGCGGCAAAACGACAATTCGTAAACTTTGGCGACAAATACGAAAACAGGCGACAAAAACAAAGATGTTAGCACAATTCGGAAATGGAAATCTGACCCGGGAGATGATAAAATAGTGCTGTTCTTTTGGAAGAGAAAAGGAAATCAAAATCTCGCGTAAGATTCGCCGAGATGAAGGCAGTATGGAGTGAAAAGCCTGGGAGCGCCAGGCTCGCAAAATTTGAAAGATTTCCAATTGTTGGAAATATCGCATTGAACTTCGTCTAGGTTCAAGATGATACTAAAAATAAGCAAGCAAAAGTCAGATAAGGAGATTAAATATGAATAAAATTAAAATGGCAATGGGTGCACTTGCGCTCGCGGGCGTAATTAGTGGATGTGCAACCGGAGGAGCCACGGGCGAGGATAAAGTCGCCGCATGGCAGAAGGAGCGCACGCCGGTAGAAGTTCTGAAATCTAAGATTTCGGTTAAAGCGGCTGGCGCAATCGTCGAGGCGTTGGATGTCGTTCCGTTTGGAATCTACAAGGCTGTTGCCGACAAGGTCGACAAGGCGGCCACCCTGGAGCGGTATCGCCGCATTTACTTGGGTTATGTCGCCGACGTGAAAGCGCTCGAGCAGCAGGGCAAGACGCGCGATGCCGCGCGCAAGGAAGTCCTTGCCCAGGTCAAGGCCCAGCCCAATGGCGCCGAGACGATTGCGAAGCTGAACGAGTACCTCAAGACCGCCAAGGAGACAAACTTCGAGGCAGTCATGGCGTGGATCCAGAAGATTACGGCAGAACTCCAGGCTGCAAGCCAGAAGTTCGCCGAACAGACGCCGCAGGCGCTTCAGCAACTCATTGACATCGCCCAAAAAGAGGGTGGCGTGGCTGTTATGAAGATTCCCAGTCAGGGCAAGGCCGATCTTGCGGTCATCGGTGCCCAACTGAAGGATGCCGGCGCAGGGCTCGCGCTCTATGTTGAGATGGTCAACGCGGACAAAGAGGCTGCCAAGGTGCAGGCCGACTATCCGGTTGAAGGGTAATCGGGGCATGATAATGTAACATGGCCCGGCGGTTGATGCCGCCGGGCCAAATATTGGGGCTATTGACATGAAGGCTTCTTCATTCGCAATCTATGGCGCGATGGCTGCCGTTGCCATCCTGAGCGGCTGCGCGACTGCGCCGGCTGTACGTGGACCGATTCCCGCAAAATACTATTCAAAAGATGAACTAGAAAGTTTTGACGAAGTGAAGTTGCCGCCGAACTACAGCGTGGACAACTTCCGCAAGATGCAGATGGTTTTGAACGTCAAGATCGAATCCGCCGATGGCAAGACGAAGATCAACAAGAATCTCTCGACGCGTATGCAGACGGAGATGGCGAAGCTCAAACGCTTTGAGATTTTCTCTCTCCATAACCGCAGCAAGGTCGAACTGGACGCGCTTGGGGATCTCGATGAGGAGGTGAAGGTTGTCTCTGCGGACGAGGTCAAAGCGAGCGACTTGATGCTCACCGGTACAATTAAAGTGACATGCGCCATCAACGAGTTGCACAACGAGAAGGTGTATGTCTATAGCGCAGATGGTGACTTCAGTTGCGAGAACGCCAAAACGCGCACCGTCTACTTCGCCGAGAAGGCGCGCGGCGTGTGGGATCGCAAGGTCAAGTATTCGCTCACGGGGCAAGCGCACGGCAATGTCTCCGAAGAGCAGGCCATCCAGATTGCTTGTCTTCGTTGCCTTGCGATTGTCGCCAACAAGCTCGGCAACACGTTCCCGACGGGTGGGCGCGTGACGAATATCACCGGGTCGGGCGATACGATGGTCATGCAGGCTGGTCAGCAGGAGGGCATTGCGCCGAACCAGCAGGTGTGCGTATTCCTCTCGGAAGATGGACTTGACATTCCGCTTGCGTATGCCGAGGCTACGCCGAAGAACGACGGCACATCGCAGTTGCGTGTCTATCGCTGGAACACGGACAATGCCGACGCCAAGGCTATAGTCAAGGAAATCCGTGGCTCGGGTCGCAGTTTCTTGAAGCAATACAAAGGCGACAAGAAAAACGGACTTTATGCCGTTGCTTTCGGTATGGCCGTTCCGGCTGACTGGGAACAGAACGCCAACAAGTGAGAAAAGGGAGAATCGACATGAAGCCCTGCTCAAAATTCATGATGGTTCTCCTCGGTCTCATGCTTGCGGTGGTTGCGGGAGCGGCCCCGCAGCAGGTCGAGGCACTGGCGGAGAAGTTACTCGCCGATAATGCTGGTGTGCGCGCGGCATGTAATAAAGAGCTTGGTGTTTATATTGTAGCGATGGGGTCGGCGGATGTTACGGGCAGTAAGGCGAAGGCAAAAACTGTCGCTCGATTGGAGGCGCTGAAGAATATCGGCGAGTATTTGGGTAGTCAGGTTTCCGCGTCGGAGACTGCAACAATGAAGTCTAGGAAAGATATAAACGGTGTTGAGCAAACCGAAGAGTTTTTCTCGTCGGTAATGCAGGTCAATGTAAAGCAGGCGCTCAAGGGAGTGCAGGATCTTCGCATTATTGATGACGATGATAAAATCACTGCCATAGTCTATTTGACGACAAAATCGTCTGACAAGAGTTCAGAACTGAAAGCGGCTATGAATGCACTTGGCGACGAAGGGACTGTCAGGGCGGTTGGCGAGGCGAATACGCATCAGAATGCCGTTCAGATGGCGTTGCGTGCCGCAGTCGAGCAGGTCGTAGGAACAATGGTCGTGGGCGCGACGAAAATCACCGACAATGAGAAGGTTAAGAACAAGATTTTCTCTGGAGCCGAGGGATTCGTCGATACCTATCGAGTCACAGACGAACTTGAGATTGCGGCGGGCTGGCGTATTTCGATTGTCGCCAAGGTGTCGAAGAAAAAGATTCTTGATTCGTATCGCGTGTACCTGAAGACGCTGGGCGACCCCGTGTTCTATCTCGACTGCACGTCAACGGACTCGGATGCAGAAGATAAGCAGATTGCTGCACGGTTCGGACAGTTCTTCCGCAAGCTCGGCTTCAAAATCAGCAAGACACCGGAGGGCGCTGACTATGTTATCAAAGCAAGCGGCGAGTATCGTCGTGTCAAGAATCCGCTCGATGAGGATCAGACGTTTACGCAGTACTCGATGATCATCAGGGTCATGTCAAAGACGGGAGAAGAACTCCTGTCGCTGCCGAACAATCCACGCAAGAGTGCGGTGTGCATCAACAATCCGGAACGCGAGCGCGAGCTTTGCGCCGCCAAAGCGTTCAAACAGATGGAAAAGCCGGTACACGAAGCAATCAACGACATGATTGCTCGCATGATGGCTGACCATACAGACAAATTCATGAACAGTGATGAGTAATATTGTGACAAAAATACAATAACAATAAAGGAGACTAAATTGAATAAACTAATGATTACTGCAGTGTGTATTGCTACAGCTGGCGCATTGTTTGCTCAAGATGCGGCTCCGGCTCCAGCAATGGAAGCCGCAGATGCGCCCGTGGCAACTGATCAGGGTTCAGAAGCTGCGCAGCAGGGGCTTGAAATGCAAGCTCCGTGTGAGAAAAAATTCAAGAACGCGAAGAAAGTTCTGTCCGACATCGCGGCTGAGAAAGATTGGGGTGAAGGATGGGATCAAGAACGCGGTCGGATGTTTGTGATCGAGAGTGCCACCTTCGACACCAAAGACCCGGCCAATGACAGCGCTTTTTTTGTGAAGAGAGAAATGGCTGCTAAGGCAGCTGTTTTGCAGGCCAAGGTCAATGTGATAATGACGATTAACTCAGAGATGTCAGGATCGGATATTATCGATATGCCCGGTTCTGATGTGAATAAAGCCCTGAGTGCAGACCGAGACAAGATTATCGCAGAAGCCGAAGTCCAGAAGAAAGAAATGTTGGATCTGATTGCGAAGCGTGATGCGGCAGGGGCTGATGCACTTCGTGGTACAACGGTTGGGCAGCGTTTTGACGATATGATGTCGGCACTCATCAAGAAACTGGATGCTGATTATGATGCAAATTCGCATGACGATGCGGCTAAGGCTCGATATGCTAAGCTTAAGTCCCAAGCAGAAGCATCAATTAAGGCCTACGAAGAGTTGATGCAAAGGGCAAATCAGATGCAAGATGAAGTGAAGGAACGGCAGGAGAGTGCAGTTTCCGTAATGGCTAAGATGCCGATTTTCGGCGTCACGGTCATTATGCAGACAGAGTCCTTTAACAAAGACAAGGGCAAGTACGAGGTTGCTGTTCTGGCGTGCTGGTCAAAGGCGCTTGAAGCTTCGGCCCGTGCTATTGCGCTTGGTCAGGAACTGAAGGCAAAGCCCGGCAAGGCCAGCGTGAACACTTGGCTCCGTAAGCAGGATCTTGCGACGATGATTGGACCGCGCCAGTATATTGATGACAAGGGGGATCGCTGGTACCTTGGAATTACGGCTCGCGCATACGATGATGACATGCCTTCATTTAAGCAGAAAAAAGCGAAGAGGATTGCCGAGAATTTTGCTAAGCAGATGGCGGTTTTCTGTGTGTTTGCGGATGTTGAAGCCGGCGAAACAGCAAAACAGGTAAAGGAAACTCTTGGCAATGCAAATACTAAGGAGTATACGGATCAGTATGCCGAGGATGTCGCATCAAAGATGACCCAGAAGTTCGAAAAGAAGACTGTTCGCGGGCTTCAGAGAGTAGCATCTGACGAGGTTGTTCATCCGATCACTGGTGGACAGATATATGTCGTTGTGTACGGCATCAATGCATCTGCCGCTAAGAAGGCTCTTGCTGCAGAAACGCGTGCTTTTGCAACAAAGATCGAGTCCGAGCGCCATCAAACCGTTGAGAAAGGTCGCCGTGCTGCGAATGAGGCCGCAGTTCGTGCTGCGACGAATCGTGCTGATGATTTTCAGAGGGGAGCGCGGAAGCAGACGCAGGCTCTCGGTAAGGAGCTTCAGTCGCGCCAGCCTAAGAAGCCGGCAGGTGGTATTCGCATCAACCAGGAGAGCTCAGGTAGTGGAGAAACAAAGCCTAAGCAGTCCCAGGGTGGTACCTTTGGCGGCGATGTTGATGTTGGAGATGACTTCTAATAATATCTACTGACAAGTAGAAAGCGACCCCCGTGGTTAGCAGAGGCTGATCACGGGGGGGGGGGGTAATTAACGGATTGGAGAGACGGCATGAACAGAAAATTGGTAGTTTTAACCTTTGTCTTTATACTATCGTTTTTTCCGACACTAACTTTGTTGGCTGATAAAGAAGTCGAGGGCCGTGAGGATGCCCAACAATCCTCCCAGGGCGAAGCATCCTCTGAATTGCCCTCAAGCGGGCTGGAAGAGCGAGATGGTATAATTACTGTCCGAGTTTATATAGACCCGGTCCGCGAAAATATTGAGCAAAGACTAGTCAGTGGGACTGCGCTTTTGCGCACTAGGGCATATTTAATGAAGAAGTTCAAAAACCTTGATCGATGTTTCAGCGTTCGTACTCGTGTGATAAAGCGTGGATATGATGCGGACAACAGGATATTTTCTTATATAACAGAATACACAAGAGAGGATTTGGAGTCGGCAGTGCAACGAGCGGTAGAGCGTGCAAAGCAAGCTGAAGAAGTGCGTATTCGGAAGGAGAAGATGATCGCTGAACAGAAGAAACAGAAGTCCGAGAAAGTTAGAATTGAGGAAGAGAATCGGATTCGTGCAGAAAAAGAAGTCGCAGAACGGGAACGGATCTTCCAAGCAGAGAAAAAAAAGAAGCAGGAGCAGGAGCGGCTTCTCAAGGAAAGAGAGCAGGCTTCCATAGCAAAAGAAGCTGAGGAATCTAGGAAGCAGGAGGATGAACGACAACGTCAGGTAAAGAATGCAATCCAGCATGATTTTGAAGATGGTGATGTAGATAACTCTGTTGTGATTAGTGACAGCGCGGAAATATTGAACGGTGGAACTGATAATTCCGAGAACACATCGAATGAAATTGATAGTGAATCCTTGTTTAAATAAGATCCAGATATGAAGATTCCTTTTATAGCGATTGCGTTGTTGGCGCTGTTTGTTTGCAGTGGTTGCGATTCTGGAGAAGGCGCATCAACAGCTTCATTGGAATATGTCGATGGGGCGAAAATTTGGATTGTCGGTACGGAACGCAAAGCCCAAAATTTTAACTCTCGAGAAGGTCTAGATTTAGAGCACAATAGGTTTTTTAGTGTAGGTTCTGTTGAATTGGATGACAGCCCGGCTTTGTTATCTTTGGACCAGTTGCGCCTAGCGTCACTTGTTGCCGGATTGAGTTCGTTAGCAGAAACAATTTATACTACTGTGGAATCGGATTCGGTTGGCGATGTTAGGGAAGATAAGCTGTCATCCGCGCTTGTCTTAGGCGATTTATCAATTGAGACAGCAATCTACCGTATGGAAGGGTTTAAGGAGGGGGCTTACACGACCTTGGAGTGTAATCAAAAGAGCAAGTTGAAGATCCGAGGGGAGAGTGTTGTTTTCGTAAATTCGAGTTGGGATGATGGTACCTCAAAACTTGAGGTCCATTTAGCGAATGGTGTGAATTTGCAGACGATAATCGATACATTGAAAGAGAGAGGCGTACTGGTAAAAGTGGTTGCGGAGAGAGTTTCGGTTTCTGGAATCATAGACTCCAAACTCAAGGAAGTCTTGGACAATAGCGCAATGTCATCACTGGATGTTGCTTGTAAAATTGCTGCACAAAAAGGAATAAAGTTGGTCTTGTCTTGTTGTGCCTCCTATGACATTACGCGGATAAAATCAGCCATCGGAGAGAAAGAGAATCTTTAATGTTTGAGTACCTAGGTGCAGCAGTGGTTAATGCCTTCCGCATTAATTCGGATATACACAAATGAATATCATTAAGACAATCATAGTGATCATGGCCGGTAGCGCCATTCTTGGATGTGATACCAAAGCGTTCAAAGATCCTCCTCTTGCCATAACTTTCAGACACGGACTTCTGAGCAAGCAGGTTTTGCAGGTAAATAATCTTTCGACAGCTGAGGGCATAAAGGTCTATGTGTATGTTTCCAATGAGAGCAATTCGACGCGCAGCGGGAGTGTCGTTGTCCCTGCCAATGCCGCAAGGGAATTCGGCGCGCTTCAAATAAACTGGGATTTCAAACCCGGAGACCGGGGGTTCGTCCGTCCCGATAAGTACGGGAAAAAGCTGTTCTTCGAGATTTTGTCGGATAATCAGTACAGGTCGTGGTTTGGTCTTGATGATATCCCGGAGGAGGATGTGGCGGAGCAAGTTCGGGTGCGTCAAGCTGCCGAGCATGCGGCATGGTTAAAAGCGAAAATTGAAGCCCTGAGTGTGCAAGGGAGTAATTTGTTCGTTGCGATTACCCACGCCAATGCCGAACGCGAAGCTGCGGGGCTGGGATCTCTTTGGCCGAAGCCACAAGAATCCCTTAAGGACCGCACAAAAGACACGCTGAGGAGATGGAAGGAGAAGATTGCGGCGACAATAGGAAAAGATAATGATGGAGAGGTTAAGGCGATGGACATTTCAGAAAAGAAATTCAAATCGTCGACAGACTATTTCGACTGTCTATTTGATGTACGCTCAATGGGTTCGGGTAAGTGTTCTTCTTACGTAGCAGGTGCCGATGTCGGAGTGGTTTCTTCGGTCAGACCCAAGGACGGTTGCCTCTCGGCAGACGCTGTAAAATGGAGTGTTCTTGCGGACGCAACAGACGATTTGTCGGATAATCTGCCGATACTTGTGAGCGCGAATTTTCCATGCGAAAAACTAAGGTCGTTCTGGGATGGCAAGGAAAATGTGGACGATGTCATCCAGTTGTCAGATGCTGGAGACACGAAGAATGAGGCTTTAGTCGTAGTTTATAAAAGCGGGCAGGTGAAATCATTTCCGTCTACTAAGGTTACGCTAGGAAGTATTTATGGAGGTGCGTTCAATACTTTCACCAATGGATACAATCGACAGCTTAAATATATTACACCCCAGGGAGTGGTGAACGCTACGGGAATGATCAAGTGATTTTCTCGCGCTTCGCGTGCTCTATTCACATCTCGTCCGCCCAAACGTTTTGTGCAGGCACTTCGCCGCATCGATTCCGGCGGCGGCAGAACGACAATTCGTGAATTCCGGCGACAAATACGAAAACAGGAGACAAAAACAAAGATGTTAGCACAATTCGGAAATGGAAATCGGACCCGGGAGATGATAAAATAGTGTTGTTCTTCTGGAAAGGAAAATTTCGCGTAAGATTCGCCAGAATGAAGGTAGTATGGAGTGATGAGCCTGGGAGTCCCAGTCTCGTAACAGCAAAGGAAAGAAATATATGAAAGGAAACAGATATGAGATTGTGCAAAGAAAAGATTCAATTTGAAACGCATGGGTGCCGTAGCTTGAGAGTTTAAGGAAAATTGAATTCCATCGACAAATACGAAAACATAGAACAAAATCTATAAAGAAAGGAATAAAACAATGATATGTCATGACTGTGGTGCACAATGCGGGAAGCAGCATAAAATCAGTTTGAGGGAAGAGGAATATGTATGTGATAAATGTTATAAAAAGCGTGAAGATAATAAGTTTAAAGTTTTTGTCGGAATAGTGTATTTGGGGTTCTCGGCCGTAGTGACGGGCGTATTTAGCGGTTTAATATTAATACCTCTCATTGATATTTTTGGGGCAACGACAGTAAGAATAATAGGCGCGGTTGTCGCTATCACATGTTTGGCTTTATTTTTGATTGTGCGAAAGAAAGTAGATAAAACGCGTGGTTGTCTAGCAAGGGTATTCCTTAAAATATGTAAAATTCTGCTGTTTGCTTTGGGCGCAGGTTTGCTTTATACTGTATGCTTCATGGGAGAGTTGTTTCAACCGGAAAACGGGGGCAAATCTGTCGAACCGGGGAACAGTGTAGAAACGACACCTTGACTTTGAAAATAGAAGGCTGTAGGTCGTCGTCAGGAGTGTGGCGACGACCTACAATGACTAGAGGCGTTGTTTATGATCGGCAAGGATTTTACATATTTAGTTTTTGGGTTGATTAGGCTGTATGCATTTTGTCAAGCGGTCTACGATAAGATTGTTCGAAGAAATTATGCCCAAGGATTGAGTCTGTTGTGCGGGGTGTAACTATGTTTCGTGTTCGTGACGGTCGGAAAAAACGTAAATCGATGGTGGTGAAATATGCCGCCAAAGATCCATATGTCGGAGTGTTAGTTGCAGCAGCGGATTTTGAATGGACATGCCGCAGGGCGATCCTGGCAATGGGCGAAGGTTCAACGCTGGGTAATAGATACGAGTTGTTTGAGCAACGGGCTTTTGGATTGAAACTGAATAAAGGGTGGGAAGGACTTGTTAGGCAGAAGTCAAAAGGAATCGCCAAGTTTGAAGACATATTTTCCTCCTGGGCGAAGAAAAACAGCGTGGCATATGTGCTATGGGCGGATATTGAATATGCCATGGGGTGGCGAAATAAACTCATTCATGGTATTGAAGGCAGCATAGGAGATGCCGAAGGGAGAAAATGTGTGAATATCCTTGAATGTGCCTGCGATATATTGCTTCAGTATGTAAATAGCCATAACGCGAATGTTTATTCATATATAGGGCGACGTGGCGAATTAAGTTCGCGAGCGATAAGGAAGAAGCAAGATTGCGAGAGGCGGGAGAATGAAAATAAGGAGGCACGTAGAATTGGAGCTGACGAATGCGAAGTCGGCGGCGTAAGAATCAAGCGAACAAAGGTACAAGCTGAATTGGGAATTTCAGCAAAGAAACTTGATGAGGTTTCGCTTTGGATAAACCGTAACCTTGGTATTTAACTGTTGGTTTAAAGGTTCAACCTTCCTCCTTAGATTGAATGCCGCATTGGATGAAAGAGTTCATTGAGTCTAAAATTGGAGTCGTATATGCTTTCATTCATCTGGCAAATGGTTTAGTATGCACAGATAATAGTGCGAATCGTTCGCTCAAACTCCTGGCGTGCCTGGGCATGGCGGCATGGTATGTGCGGTTGCTTGCATCCGGCCCCGCGTGAACGGGCGGGAAAATACTCCTTTTATTTCGGGGTGGGGTGTGGTATAATTTGAAGCGGAATGAACAGGAACGAAACGAGAAGGCTCCATTCAAGGGGGTGCAGGCCATGG
>ERZ808258.416-NODE-416-length-17360-cov-3.151632_pt1 | contig 17360 bp, 21 predicted proteins | sample MGYA00521280_ERZ808258 | MGnify/ENA primary metagenome ERZ808258 (study PRJEB31516, sample SAMN03275585) | gut metagenome | biome: mammalia-associated habitat; material: feces | host: Papio cynocephalus | place: Kenya | collected 2012-07-19 ...
GTATAGAAGCAGAATAATATTTATTATAGAATAATCTATCCTTATCATAGTTTATAGTAAAGTATAGATCGTTTAATTCTTTATCTATAATATGGCTATCTTTATTAAAATGAAACTCATCTTTGTCTATACTATCATCATCATAAAAACTATGAAGCATTATTTCATATCTATCTTGATTTGTTTTACCAAATAATTCTATACTCTTTTCATCAGAATCATCTTGTAAATTTTTATCCATAGCTATAAAATTATCCCAATCTATTTCTAAATCTGATAATTTATCATAGTTTGGATATAATAAGACTATATTACTTTCTAATCTCCATTCTTTTATTTGCTTATATAGAGTATCAGTATTCATATTTTAGATCATCTCCAATCACTATATCAGAAATTTCATTATAGTACTTGGTTCTTCTTAGAGTTTTTTTATTAGTAGCAAAGTATCCTAATTTAGCATCTTCTAGAATAACTATATCTTTAGACTGGTTTAATAGCAGTCTATAAGATTCATCATTATCTACTATTTTATATTTATCAGCTATAATTGGCATAGACATAAATATAGCTTCATTCAAAATACTATAAGCATCATTTTCTATAGTTCTTTTAATTTCATCAAAGTCTATACGTTTAAAATCTTTATCATAATCTATTTGATCTTCATCTAATAATTCTCTACCAGTTAATGCTTCATAGATATAATCTAAACTGTTAACCTTTTTATTTACAGAATTAAGAATAGACATAAGTTTTTTATTAGGATCCTCTCCAGTGTATTTATAGATACTAATCTTTTTATTTTTTAAATAAGAAGAAGGGTATTTCTTTAATACCTTATGAGGATTAGGCATAACTATATTATCAGTTATAATATCATTTTGCACTGCATATCTAGGTTTAATAAAAGTGGGATCTTGTATTTTAGATACAAATACATTACCGTTAATTCCTACAGGAGGGTTTATTCCAGCTAAACCCATCATTTCTAATTTAGAAGAAAAAATAGAACTATTAGTAGTTAAAGATGATTTAGAAAGTTTTAGATATTTATTATTTTGAGAATTCTTTCTAAATACTTTAGGCTTTGAAGATAATTGTTTTAATTTTGGTAGTTTTCTTCTAATAGGCTTAGCTTTTACTTTATTTGGATCAGTAGGTCTTTTATCGTTATTTGAAATTATCATTAATTATCAACTCCTTTTAAATTATTAAGTCATAATCTTCAAGTATAGCGTTTATTGAAGTTCTATTTCCAGTTTTATTCATATTTTCTTTTAATTCTTTTTCAAACGGATCTTCATAATTATTCATAGGACTAAAATGAATACCATCTAATACGGCTTCTTGAACTAAATTAGTATTTTCATTAACTCTAATTATAGCTTTTTTATTTTCATCATTATCATTTATCATCTGCATTTTAAGTTCATATAGGATTTGAATTAATTGTTCAAATTGATTATTGGTTAATCTAATATAGTTATAAGTACCCATATTAGTAATCATTTCTTCTTTAGCTATTTGTTTTTCTCTATAAGTAGTCATAACTCTTTTATTAGGGTTATCTCCACCATCTTTTACTTCTATTACTAAATTATATGGTATAATTAAAGCATCTGTAATCCATTTATGATGCTCTCCTTTATAGATATAATCTATAGTGGGTCCAGGCATTATAATATCATCTGGATCAAATCCCATAACTTTATCTAAGAATTCAAGCATCTTTTTCTCATATGAACCAGTATATTCTTTTAGTTTACCATTTTGAAAAGTATAAGTTCCAGAGATTCCTCTATTAGCTAACATTTTCTTTTGTTGATTAGCATCATTCAAAAGGGTGGTTTTACCATAAACTTTTAACATATTCTTTTTATATATTTCTCTAAGTTTTTCTCTACATTTAGGATTATTACATAGCCTTTTGTATTTATTAGTATTTTCATTCCATTCTGTAGGTCTCTTACATACTATACATGTACCGTGATCTACATGATGGATATAATTAAATAATACTCTAGCAGCTGTATAATTCTCTGGTATTAAATCTTCATGCTTATTTTCAATGTGACTTATTACTTTTTCTTTAGTATCTCTATAATTGCAATAAGGACATTTAACTTTTCTAATAGCTGAAGGCATTCTGGTTTCCTCCTTTATAAATGAAATAAATTACTTGTATGTCAAAAAATAAAAAAGATAGAGATGGATAGGAGCTACAGCTCCTATCCAATTAGATTTAATAATAGTTAATTATCCGTATAACTATTTATTAAATCTAGGAGTGTTTATAGATTCAGAGCAAAGCGCATTTAATGTTTTACTACTTTCTTTTAATAATACATTAAAAGCGAATAACTTTTCAGTATCAAATGATTTACTATAGATCTTCATAGAGTCACTATAGTAATTTAATAGCTTAAGCCCAAAATCTTTTCTTGTTTCATTGATAACCATTTATACCACCTCCTAGGTTATACAGCTTATAGCTGATAGTGATGATATCAGCTATAAGCGAAATGAATATTATTATACCCCTACCCATTATTGGGTAGGGGTATAAATTATTTAACTGTATTGAGAAATACTTTACCCCATAATAATACTCCTGGTAGTTCTACTAGAGCCATCAAGAGATAGAGATTTTCTTGCCAATCATTGACAGAATAATACACACTTGGATCTCTTACAAATGCCTGTGCATTTGTATCCATCCAAATGTATAGTGCTAATAAAAGCAACCATACAATATAAGAAACGAAAAATGCCTTCCATTTTTTATTAACGATTGCTTTAATAAAAATATACGTAGAGAGTAACATGATAAAATCCTCCTTAAAGTATAAAATTACTTACAATATTTTTTGTTATAATAAATATACCCACTAAATAGTATGTCTGCAATAACTAATACTGCTAATGTACCAAAGTCATTGCTAATAATAGATTTAGTATAACCAATGATACCACTAATTAAGCATAAACTAAAGATTGCGAAACCTTTAATTATTTCGCTATTGATCTTTTCTCTTTTGATAACTAATTCATAGAAATAAGTAATGAGCATAGTAATACTAATAGATAACATAATAGAATCCTCCTTGTATAATAAATAAAATATTTATATTGCTATTCATATCTATATTATGCAATCAAGATTCTTCAATATTACAAAGACTAACTTTATAGTAAACTCATGTAAGGTGGTGAATGTATGGATATACAACGTGCTTCTAATAAAGAAACTATTAGTGATAAATATGCAGAATATACTTTATCTATAACTGAATTTAATAGACCAGAAATCAATACTGGCGCTAAAGCTATTATACAAAAGATCATTCAACTTATCTTTATGAATCCAGGTACTTATCCTACTAGACCTTATATGGGCATAGGATTTATAAAAAAATATAGATATTCATTTATGGATAATATAGATGAATTGAATGAAGAAGTTAGAGATCAAATACGAACATATTTACCTGAGTTTCAAACAGTAAATGTAGAATTTAGTAATATGAACGAAAAAATCAATCAATTAGTTATTTTTATCACTGTAGATTATATGACTTATTCTTTGGTATTAGATACAAATAAGAAAACTTTAACTTGGTTAAATAGTGGAAGATATCAGATATCATAATTAAGGAGGATTGTTGACATGGAAGAAGAAAAAAAGGTTGCACCTGATACTAAGAAAGAAAAAATTTCATTATCAGATATTGTTAAAGCTAAAGGTGTAGTAAAGCCTCTTAGTGAACAAAATAGTGAAATTGTAACTAAGCAAGATGTTAAAATTAAACATGTAGTTGATCCAGCTATCCGTACTAGAGATGAATATCTTAAAAAGATCGATGATGGATTGGATCGGGTAAAGAAATCTATATATGAAGAAAGAATTAAACCATATATTGATGAACAAAAACAGATTGCAGAGGAAAAAGAATTCAATGGAGAGATTGATGTAGCTAATTTAGCAGAAATTGCAGCTTATAAAGCTCAGCATAAAAATGATAATGAAATTACTCAATCTCAATCTGAAGTTACTATTACTTCTGATAAACCAGAAGAAAAGAAAGAAGAAACTGTTGAAGAACCTAAAGCTGATTCTACTCCAGACTTCTTAGATAAACCTATTAGTGAAATTAATTTCGATGAAAATGATTTCGATGATGATCTTATTTCTGATGAAGAAGATACATCTGATGAAGAATTAGATGATAATGCTAAAGATGATAAATTAGAAGATGATGAAGATAGTAAAGCTAAACAAGAAGCAGAACAGAGAGAAAAAGAAAAAGAAGAGCTTAAACAAAAAAGCGATATAGTTAAACAGTTTATTATGCCAGAATCTATTGATCTAACTGGATTTACAGAATCTAGTAAATCTATTAATATTAATACTGCTATTAATCATATTAGTGAAGTAGACCCTAAGTTTACTGAATCTAAATCTGTAGTATTGTATAATACTGGTAGAACTATTTCATTTACTCCTCTTACTGGTTCTGAGATTGTAGCTCTTTCTTCTGATAATTTTAATTCTGAATTAGAAATGTATAAAAAATCTATGTATACTATGTATACACATGATGTAACTCCAAATAAGCCAAAGACTTTTACCGCATGGGCTAAAGGTATTGATGCAGGTGATTTACAGCAGTTGTATTTTGGTTTATATAATGCTACATTTGGTGATTCTAACTATATTGGTTATCAATGTCCAAAATGTAATGCATTCTTTATGAGAAAATTCCCCATAAATAGTTTGTGGTCTTTTAATAAAGAAGCTACAGAAGAACAGAAAGAAAGATTTAATTTTATTAAAGATCATGGTGAATCTGAAGAGAACTTTAAGACTAAGACTAAAAGATATAATCTCTCTAAAGATTATATTATTCAGCTTAAACCAAGATCTATCTATAATTTATTAGAAATTAATTATCTTGATACTGATTTTAGACGTAAATATGATTCTATCGTACGCGCTATGGGTTATATCGATAAAGTATTCTTTGTAGACTATAAGCATAGTCAGCTTACACCGGTAGATTTTAAAGTAGATAGAGATTCTATGATTAAAACTATTAAGAATAAATGTATTGTCCTTTATAAGGTATTATCTTCTATTACACCAGATAATTATTCTTTATATAGTGGTATGATTTATAATTACTATCTTGATGAAGCAAAAGCATTGAGTTTAATTAATTATCATATTCCAGCTACAGATTGTAATGAAAAGATTAAAGAAGGACCTAATAAAGGTATGATTTGTAATGAACATATTAAAGAGCTAGATGTTAGTCCTTATAATATGCTTTTTACACGGCATCAATTGGTAATGCAGAGCACCTTACACGTCGATTAATTGCTTTGCAGAATGCCTTTAGAAGAGGATTTGATTTAATTTCTGCTAAAGACCAACCAATGGGATTTATTCATACTTTGTACTATTATCAAGTAGAAAAATCCATAGAAGATGCTAAAAAAGAGGAAGTTAGAATTGCTAAAGAGAAGCAAGAAAAAGCTATAGAAGATAGACGAACTAGAAGACAAAGATTGATGGGTAAACCTTCTAATATACCTAAACCTATAGCTAAGTCTTCTTCTTATAGTGATTCTGCAAATATCGACGCTGAAGATCTAGAAGAAGCATTCGGTATGTAATCCTAATATGAATTTTTGGAGGAATTGAAATTGACTTTACTTCAATTTGCTGAGAAAATAAATGTTAGGAGTAATATGAGTTTATTTTATAATCATTTTGAAGAAACTATAGTTTTATATAAAATTTTATCTTTATATATGACTAATTATGATCTTTCAGTGATTATAAGCACCAGAGTATTATCTAATAATATATCTAATCTTAAAGCTAATATTTCTTGTTCTGATAATAAAGAAGTTTTAAAAGATATATTGGATAAATTTAATAATACTTCTTTTATTATATTCGATAGATATCTTAAATGTAAGATAAACTTATTGAAGAATAATACGATAAATATAATTGTTACAAAGAGATAGCCTTTATGGCTATCTCTTTTTTAGTATTTTGACATTAATATAATTTATATTTATTAAAAAGGAGGTAACTAGGTTGGCTGAACAAAAAGACTTCTTATCTATTAGCCCTTTAGATATAGAAAAGTTTATTAAAACTAATGAACTTAAAGAGATTACAAATCCTATATTTTTTTCTTCTAATAATGTACCTACATCGGATGGATTATTATCTAATGAAATATTTGGTATTACTATGAATTCACGATCTAATGTATTTGCATATATTAATTTAGGAGGTAAATATTTTATTCATCCTATGATATATGCAATATGGAATAAAGTAGATCGTAATATTGTAAAATGCGTTCACTCTGTTGCTAATTTCAGAATATCTAATGAAGGTTACTTAGAAGAAAATGAAGATGGAGAAACTGGTATAGAGTTTTTAAGAAAAAATATAAATAAGATTCATTTTAAACAATCAGATTCTTTTGTAAGAAAAGCTAATGTAGCTTTTTTAGAAAAGTTTAAAAATATTATGTTTATTAAGAACTATTTAGTTATACCAGCATACTATAGAGATGTATCTACAGAAGGTAAAAGAGTGGGTGTAGGAGATATAAACAAATTATATCAATATCTACTTATGGCTTGTAATTCATTAAGAGAAATGGACCAATTGGGTATTACTACATATGATGCTACAGTAGGAAGAATACAAGATTTATTATTAGAAATTTATAATTATTTTTCTAAAGGTGAAGTACAAGGTAAACCTACTGGAGCTGGTATAGCAGGTAAATTTGGTATATTGCAGCATGGTGTACAGTCTAAGACTACAGATTATTCATCTAGATTAGTAATATCTGCTCCTAATTTAAAAGTAGAAAGTATGGACGATCTACTTACAGATATAGATCATGTAGCATTACCATTAGCTTCAGCTATAACAAACTTTTATCCATTCGTATTAGCATATGTACGACAATTCTTTATGAATGAATATAATAATAATCCTGTAAGAAATGTTTATACCTCTTCAACTAAAACTAATGAGTATAAAAAAGTAAAACTTAAAGATTATAGAATTAGTTTTTCTGATGATGTTTTAAAGGAAGAAATAGATAGATTTATTCATGGTATTGCTAATAGATTTAGACCTATAGAAATGCCTACAGAAGATCCAAAAAATCCTATAATATATATTAACTTTAAAGGTAGACATGCTACTGAAGAAGAAGTTACTAATAATACAGAAAAAAGTGATGATAATAGATTACCTATTGCAGATAGAGTAATGACATGGTGCGACTTATTGTATATGGCAGCTATAGAAGTAACTGCTGATAAAATGGTATTAGTAACTAGATACCCTATAGATAGTTGCTATAATCAATTTCCATGTGGTATTAATGTATCATCTACTATTAAAACTGAACCTATGGTAATTAATCATAAACTATATAAGCATTACCCATATATTAGAAGTGAAGATATTGGTAAGAATACTACTAATAAATTTATTGATACTTTAAATATTAGTAACGTTTATTTAGGATCTATAGGGGGAGATTATGATGGGGACCAGGTAACAGTTAAATCTATATATTCTATAGAGGCTAATAATGAACTTAGAAATCAATTAAATTCTAAGAGACATTTTATAGCTTTAGGTGGTAATAATATAATGGAAACTACAAATGAAGGTGTAGCTTCACTATATGCACTTACTATGAATCCTACTTCTGAAAAAGAGGGAATATATACAGATCCAGTATTTTAATAATTATAATTATTTATACACAATGGTAATAGGAATATTCCTATTACCATATTTATTATTTTATCAGGTAAGGAGGATTATTATGGTATCACCATTCTCTAACGATATCAAACAACTTATTTATAACTTATTTTTTTTACCATCTAAAGATGATTTACAAATTTTATCTTTAGGTACGGATAAGCATTTTTTTAAAAATATTATTAATGGAATTGCTTGTAAAGAAAGCGAAAAGTCATTTTCTAAAGATTTTATTAGTCCATTTTTAATATTTGATAATATTAATATTAAGATTTGGGAAATATTATATCCAGAAGATGATAAAAAATACGATGATAATGATTTACGGTTATTACGAAATTATTCTGTTATTAATACTATAGAGACTATTGTGTTTTATGATAAAGCTAATAATAAACTAATAGCAGATACACCAGTAGTACTCATAACAAGTAAATATATACAATATTTAACTAAAAAATATGGAATGATGGAAAGAAATCCTAAACTTATAGATTATATTACTGAAATATTATATAATGTCATATTATGTAATTTAAACCATACTCATTATTATAGTAAAGGAGTATTAATAAATGGAAGAATATATAAAGATGAAAATGAATACATTAAATTAGCAATTATATATTTCTTATTTTGTAAATATTCATACAACGATATTTTATTAAAAAGTTTTTATAAATCTATAGAATCTATGAAGTTATTTAAATCATATGATGAATTTGTAGAACAAAATAAAAAACTTAAAGAAAAAATAAATTAAAAAATATTATATAACTAACTATATAGTATAGATAAAAAAATAATTTTTAAAAATATTTGTACTATTTAGTAAGTATATATTTTTTAGGGTCTAACAGCAATTTAATACCTAGGAAAAGGAACGGATTTTTAATCCGCTAAATGACTCTAGATAGGCTCTAACAGCAATTTTTCTGTATCTAATTAACACCTAGGAAATACAAGAGTCTAGTTAAAAAATGGATAGACTGCTTTACAGCAAATTATAGTTTATCATAAGGATGATAATCGCAGTCTAGAATTTTATAGTCCTGTAGCTCAACGGTTAGAGCGCACGCCTTATAAGCGTGTGATGAAGTTTCAACTACTTCCAGGACTACCATTTTTATTATATTCTAATATGGATGTATGGCCGAGTGGTTTAAGGCACCAGTCTTGAAAACTGGCATAGAGAAATCTATCTGGGGTTCAAATCCCTATGCATCCGCCATTTATTTTCCTGAATAGCTCAGCTGGTAGAGCACATGGCTGCTAATCACGATGTCGTAGGTTCGAGCTCTGCTTCAGGAGCCATAAGGGTATAGCCAAGTGGTTACGGCAACGGACTTTGACTCCGTTATCGATGGTTCGATTCCATCTACCCTTGCCAGTTATAACCTCTTATAGTTTACAAACTATAAGAGTTTATATATATATGATTTACTTATCTCTTGATAGATAAGTTTTAGATTCAAACAGCAATAAAACAATATAAATATTTGTATAAACGGGGAAAAGAACGTATACCTTCTTCGGAAGATATGTTCATATATAAAGCCAAGGACTATTTTAAATCGAATCTAGTAAATCAAAATTAAAATAGTTACAGCTTTATATATTATTTATAATGGCCGATTGGCGAAATGGAAAACGCAAGAGACTTGGAACAAAAATGAAACCAAAAATAATTATATTGGGAGGTATAAAATATCATATTTATCAAAATAAAGATAAACGTATAAGAGCGTATTATAGAGATAAAAATGGTAGATATATCGTAAAATAATTCCCAAGAATTTTAATGGAAGAAAAATTAGGTCATCCATTAAAGCCTGATGAAGATGTTCATCATATAGATGACGATGTTACTAATAATGATTTAAATAATCTTCAAGTATTAAGTCATAAAATGCATGAACAGTTACATTTTAAAAAAAATATTTCGATAAAATGATTTCCTGTGAGGTTTGTGGAAAAGAGTTTTTATGGACTGGTAAACAGGAATCTAATTATCAAAGGGATTTGAATAGAAATGTACGCAGAGCCAGATGTTGTTCTAAACATTGTAGTTATATGTTTAGCAAAGGTTACCACTATCAGGTACATGAGCAGAATAGAAGAGATTCTATTGCTGAATGCGAGCTAAACGGTGAATCCTTTCCTAATGGTAACGCCGTGCCAATCAATAAGAAATAATTTATTGAGTGCGTAGAGACTGTACACTCGCTATCCTAACTTTCTAAGAAGGATAAAGACACAGTCCAGGCCACAAACTAGATTTTATTCTAGGTAGTGAAAACTATAGTGGTAGGAAAATCTCTCGGTATTTATACCTTCTGGGTTCAAATCCCAGATCGGCCACCATGGGCGATTAGCTCAATTGGTTAGAGCAGACGGCTCATAACCGTCCCGTTATAGGTTCGAGTCCTATATTGCCCACCATTGTTTTCTTTTCTTTTATTTTCTCCTTTTAATTTCTATCTATAGACTGATATCAGTCTATAGATAGATTGTATTTTTAGTAGGTGATATTATGATAGAAATACATGTACCAAAGAATGCATCATATGATGAATTAGTTTTAAGAACTATTACTAATATTACTATAAAACAACTATGTCATTATAGTGATATATTAGAAGATCTAATACAAGCATATGATCTTAAAGAAAAAAGAATTAATAGAAAGAAAATAACTATTGCAGATGAAAATAGTATTCGTAGTTTAGAAAGTAAGTATAATGCTACTATATATACTTTAGCTACTGTATATGAAGACTATTATCAATACTTAGCTTTAGTTGAAACTGAAAGTATGGGTAAAATGTTTAAACATATTTATAAGTCTATGCTTAATAAACTAGATACAATGATGATTACTTATGGTATTTCTTTATAATGATTTTATACTCTATCCCATATGGGATAGAGTACTACATTTTTCCTAAAACATTGTTATAATACTCTGTTATAAAAGAGAGGTGATAAATTAATGGGTAAGTTTACTAATGGAAAGTTGATCAATCAAGATCTATCTACTAGTTCTATTACTAATAATTCTACTATAGCTGCTACTGCTATAAGTAATCCTAATGGTAATAGTAGAACTAATATTATTGAAAATATTACTAACTCTAAGATAAAGCGTATTACTGATAATCCATTTTATTTTTTCACTAACATGTCTATGACTAAGGTTACATTTTATAATATCAATAAAGATGAAACCACATTAGATGAAATTACAGATGGTACTTATAATTTTATAGGTCCTGCATCTGGATTAAGATTTGATAAAATAAATGGAGTTATACTGTATGGTATTCAACGTATGGAATTAAATATTGATCAGGGTGAATGGGGTACTGAAGCTGACCCTATAGAAGGTGAAGCTATACTTCCTCCTAATACATTTGTACCATATATGAATTCATATTTTTCTATAGATTATATTAATCAACCTGGTAAAGAAGTACTATTTAGAGTAACTAGTCTTAATATAGACACATTTCCTAATGGTTCTAATTTCTATAAAATTAATTATAAGCTAGAGTCTATAGGGGAAGATATAACCCCACAAATAGTAAAAGAATACCAATATTTATCTTCTAATGTAGGAAGAGGGAATGTATTAGTAGATTCAGATACTTATAATATGATGAATAATTATTCAGATATTATATCTAGTCTTAAAGAATCATATTTTGAATTATTCTTTCAAGAGTCTACTCAAACATTTGTATTTAAATACGGATTCTATGACTATTATTTTTATGATCCATACTTGATAGAATTTATGATTAGAAATAAAATATACTCAGCATCTGATGATAAATATATCTATCTATCTCAACCTGCATGGCCTCCTATGTATTTTAACATAGATTATAATCATACTATATTTAAATATGTAGAAGACTTGAAAGCTACTATATGTTATTTCTATGGTTATGGGTTGTTGGTACAAGATCCAATGTCTTTATTGACCCATAGATTAGAACCATACTATATGATTACAGTTAGAGATGATGATGGAACTAATTTGGTAGGTTGTCCTTTATTAGAAAGAATACCATTATTTGATACTGATTTAGTTAAGTTATTAGGGTATGGTTTAGATAAAGATAAAAATAAGATATGTAAGTGTGGTTGTGATTGTAATTCAGTATTAAAAGATTTACCAAATTATAAAAAATATTATGAAATTTTATATGACTATTTTAATGGTATAACTATAACTTATGATTTAATAAAGTCTATTAATGATATCAAGTTTGTACCATGTAAAGAGCTATATTATACTATACCTTTGCTCATATATATTATACAGAAGACTATATCTAATTTAAGTAATGCTTCTAATAATGATAGTAACAGTTTAGATGAAAAAACTAATTATAAAGAAGCTAGCAATACTAGAACTAGCTGTCCTAGAGGGTGTTTAGAGTGTACAAATAACCATTAAAACCAATAAAAATAAACATATATGTAAAGAAATTTTTTATAAGAAAGGAGATTAAGAATGACACTTAATGATGATTTTGTCTCTCTTATAAAAGAATCTATGGATAGTGAAGATAATTTAGAAGAAATTATTTCTTTAGATGAAGATTTATCTATTCCAGATATTTTTTATTCAGGTTCATATCTAGAAGAGGAAATATCTAATTTATTTCCTGACGATGATATGAATACTGAAGTTCTTAAAATTTATGAAACCAATTAAGGAGGAAACTATGGATTTTGATAATTCTTTCCTTGATTCAGTATTAGAAGGTGCTGAAGAAGCTATTGATACAACTTTAGATACTGTTCAAGAACAAGATGCAGAAATTGAAGAAAGCATAGCTACTGATGTAGATGATACCGAAATCGATTCTATTATTGGCGATGATGGTAAAGGATCTACTGCTATAATTTCTGATGATGATATTGAAAAAATAGATAATGGAAAAGATCCAGATTTTGATACCATTGATTCTGATGCTGCTAAGGGAGCTAAAGATAAAGAAATATCTAACTTAGAAAAAGATATTGAAGATGGCTCTATTATTACTAAGAATGAAATTAAGAATCTTAAAGAAGGGCAAGAACTATTAGATTTTGTAGGTTCTGTAGTAGATGAAGATTATGAATTACCTTCTACTGGTGATGAACCTAAAGAACATGTATGCCCAGTATGCCATTGTTCTCCATGCATTTGTAAAGAACGTGTGGATATGCTTACACATACCCCAGATGGAAAAACAAAGTTAATTTCTAATAAAGTTCCTACTGATGGAGTTGTTTTCAGTAATGACCAAGATTATAATGATCATACTGGTAATGCTCCAGTATTTAAATTAAATCAGCCTACTAAAATAGAAGGTGATGATTTTTTTGATAATGGGGATAATACTAATCAAGATTTAACAGGAACTGAATCTGATGATAATAAAATTCATGGTAATGATGATTTATTTTCAGATGATGACGATGATGATAGTGATTTTGATTTAGATGATGATGATAAGATTCCTGCAATTCCTGCTGCTTCAAAATATAATCCAGAAGACGACAATGAACCTGCTGGACCAGTTCAACCATTAACTGATTGCAAAGAACAAAATCAGTATGGATTTAGATTTGAAAATAATAATGAAGAAGGAGATTTAAAAATGATTGACAATGATGAAGAATTATTTGATGAATCTTTTGATGATGATGAATTAGATTTTGATGATATCACTAATGAAGCATCTGAAGAACAAGATGACGATGATGATTATACTTTCTCTTTAGATGAAGAAGCTGATTCTACTGAAGAAGATAGTGATGATGATCAGCAGTTTACATTAGAAGATGCTTCTGATGATAAAGCAGAAGATCTTACTGGAGCTATGGATGGATTAGATAATGTAGATATGTTTAATTCATTTGAAGGATCTGGTATTAATGCTAAACAGTATGGCGAAGATGATTTCCTTACTGGAGCAAATAAGAATATCGATGAACCATCTGGTTCTTTTACCTCACAAGATTCTCTTAAATTTTCCCAGGTAGATACTAGACCATTTGGTAAAGCAGAAGATCCGTCTATTGCTGATATGATAAAATAATTTAATATTTATTGTTATAGCCGAATAAATTCGGCTATAACATTTTTAAGTGAGGTATAAAATATGGATGAATATATTTTTGATCTAAATAGAGAAATGCAAATCTATAATGAAAATTTTATAAATAGTGCTAAAAACAAAATACACGGTTGGTGCATACAATTTTTAGCATTTATACAAAAAATAATAAATAGGATAAAAATTATTTTTTTTAAAATTAAAACTATAATTAAAAAAAAAACGATAGATACAAAAATGTCTCTTGTGGATTTTAAAGAACCATCTTTAGAAATTAAAAATAAAATAAATAATAAATTTTATAATAAATGCTGTTTTTTTAGTTATATTTTGATAAATGATATAAATGATAAATCAACTATTGAATTAATCAATAAGTTTATAGATAGATTAAATCGTTTAACAATTCTAAGTAGCACAATTGAATTTGATTATTATAATGATGATGATGATATTTATCACGATCAATGTTTTTATCTAGAATATGATACTACCGATAATGTAAATAGTATAGATGTTCTACGTAAATCATTAATTAGGCAAAGTAAACAATGTATAAAAGAATTTGATATTTTTTATAATAGAATTTTTTCATCTTTAGATAAATTAACCAAAGTAGTCAATCAGTTAAAAAGTAAAAATATGAATGACATAACATATACTGAAATCGAAAGAAAATCATTTTTATTTATTATAGAATGTAATTTTAGTAATATTTTGAAGATATTATTTAAAAAAATAAATAATTATAATCAAGCACTTATTACACATTTAAAAAAATATAATGAATTATATACAAAAATTATTAATTATAATGATGATAAAAGAATAAATGGTATAGAAATTAATATAGATGACACAGAATATCCTTTTAAATATGATCTATTAATACGATAATGTTTTATTTTAATCGAGGTATAAAATATGGATGAATACATTTTTGATCTAAATAGAGAAATGCAAATCTATAATGAAGCATATTTCGGCAAAAATAAAAATTTACTAGAAATGCAATTGTGTATTGAAAAATTAAGAGTTAAGTACAATGATTTTTCTAAACGCAAAATGACTGATGTTTATAATGATCCTATATTTAAGAAATTCCTAAAATTAATTGAAGATGAATTTGGTTTTACAAGTGTTACATTTATAATAGATAATTCGTTTCCTGATCTATCACCAAATGCTTTTACAATACCTTTAAATGGTAATTTTGGATCTTTACATCCAGTAGAAGATGCTATTGTAAATAAATATGGTATAAAATATAAAAAAGAAATGAATTATTCTATAATGATAGTTACATCTTCTTACTTTTTATTTGGTTCTGCTTTAACACCAGGTGAATGCCTTGCTATATTACTGCATGAAGTAGGTCACAATTTTACATATGTTGCTAATGGGCAATTAGTTCCATTTAAAACATTAGCTTTGTGTGCTGGATGGTTAGCCGCTATACAAAATATTTCTAAAGATGGTGGTAATAGTTTACTTCACTTATTATTATTTACTACTAAACCAGGATTAAAGCTTAACCATTATTTATCAAAGTATAGAAATAATAAAATACTAAATATGTTTTTAGATTTAACAGATACTATAACTCATTTAGCAAAACCAATATATAATACAATATTAAATTTGGCAGAACCAATATTAAATCTTAAATCAATACCTAAATTAATAAGTAGCTTTAATCCTGTATCCTTCGCTATGAATACGGTTGTTTATTATAATGATGAAAAATTTGCAGATAGATTTGTTGCGATGTATGGGTACGGAGAAGAATTAGCTAGCGGTTTGCTTAAGATACAAGAAATTACGACAGTTGATAGACCTGGTGGAAGTACTCATTATATCAGCCAAATTCCTTTTATTGGTCATCTATATGCATTAACTGTTTTAATGCTAAGGTTTGCAGTATTTCCGTTCATTGATCCGCATCCTCAAGATATTGCTAGAGCACTATCTATGGTTAAAATGCTGGAGCACGATTTAAATGACCCATCTATTCCTGATAGTTTTAAAAAACAAATTCGTAAAGATCTGGAAAATATTAAAAAAGTTATTAAAAATAAATCTGAATATAAAGATACAGATTCAGCAGGAATAGGAGTTGTACGTTTATACAATAATTTATTAATGAGAATATTCCCAGATGGTGATTTTAGAAACGTATTAGATAATTATATATTTAAATCAAATGATAGAATTAATAATGCTTTTAATAAGATTAAGAAAGGTGATGTATAAAATGATTATTGATTTTATCAATAACGTACAACCAGATATGTCTTATGGTACTTCTGATGGTATGACTAGAGCTATGGTAGAATCTGCTGAGAATATGGCTGTAGTTAATGACTATATTACAGAATCTACATATGAAGTATATACAGAAGCAGAAGAAGATAAAGACAATAAACAAGGATTCTTTAGTAAAGTAAAAACTAAAATTCATTCATATTTTATAATATTTGTAAACTTAGTAAAAAAAGCTATAGAAAAAGTTAAAGGGTTCTTTTTATCTATTAAAAGAAAACTTACTGTAGCTATGGCTAAAGCATTAAGAGGTGCAGCATTAGCTATGCACTCTTATGTTAAACCTGCTAGATCAGATGATTCAGATCCAATTGCTAATAAAACTATAGGAAATGTATATTATTGGAATGATAAAAAAATTAGTAGACTAACAAAAATAATCACTGCTATTAATGGTAATTTTAATTCAAATCCAGATACTTTCGATGCTAGCTATTTAATAAACAAATTTAATAAAGAATTTAATGTAGAAAGTTTATTGATAGAAACTCCACTTACTTTAAATACAGTAAAAGAATTTTATAGTCAATTAGAAAAAAATATTGTTTCTATGATTGATAATTTCTTTAATACTACAATGAAAACATACAATACAACTCTTTCTATTCTTCAAAAGAAAGAAAAAGAAGTAAAAGATAAATATGCTAATAATCCAAAAGAATTATCGAATGAATTAAAAGATATTAGTAAAAAAGTTCATTTGTTTAATTCAATTAGGTTTACAGCAGCTCAATTAATTGCTTCTGCTGCTGTAAAAATGTATAAACGTGCTTTTACATATTTAGATCATGCTAAAAAAAATAAATAAAGTATTAGTTTTATATAGAAACTCTAATAACAAGATTTTCTTTTTTTTATAACACATTTATGTAATACTATCTTAGTAGTATATAGATAAATTATAAACAATATATTTTAATGGAGGTTAATACTATGGGTATTTATACAGAAGAAGATATTCAGAAAGCATATGCTATTGGTTATAATGAAGCAGTAGATGATGTAAATGAATACATTGATCAAGAATCTATGGAATATAATTTAGATGATGAAATAGATAATTATAATGAAGACTATAGTGCTGTAGAAGATATGATTAT
>ERZ808258.418-NODE-418-length-17275-cov-3.221777_pt1 | contig 17275 bp, 10 predicted proteins | sample MGYA00521280_ERZ808258 | MGnify/ENA primary metagenome ERZ808258 (study PRJEB31516, sample SAMN03275585) | gut metagenome | biome: mammalia-associated habitat; material: feces | host: Papio cynocephalus | place: Kenya | collected 2012-07-19 ...
TTTTATCTCATTAGAATGCATTTTAAAAATTGCATTTAGTTTGTCACTTAATATATTTTCTAAAAATTATAATCAATTTATTTTTTAGAAAATAAATAATCAAAATATTTAAAATATTATACTTTTTTATTTATAAAAAAATTACCCCTAAAATTTAGAGGTAATTCAAAATTTATTTTCTATAAAAAGCTAAAGTAAGAGAATAGCTTCCATCACTTAAAGTCGAAATATAAGAATAGGCGAATATTGCCCCATCCTTATAGTTATAAAACTTAATAGATCCGCTTGAGTTTTCTCCAGCATAAGACCAATTCACTACATCGCTATTTAAAGCGTTGAGATATTCTTCATAGGCTTTATTTAAAGAAGTCTCATCAGAATAAGGAATTGAAATAAATACACGATGATCATTTCCTGTATAGTATTGAGAAACACTAACTTCTTTATTTTTCCCATCAACTAAATTAGATAAATCAGGGATTCTAAAAGCATTACTAGCAGATAGCCTATCTTTAATAAATGGATAAATATCTTTTGTATCACTTACAATTTTAAAACCATTATAATTAAGTTCGATAGTTAGCGTTTTATTTTCTTTTGAGTAAATAATACCTAAAACATAATATCCATCATTACTAACGTAAACTGGGTAACCTAAACTATTTGTATATTCTTCGTTTTTCGTCCACTTATTGGTTTTTTCTAATTTTTCTTCATACTTAGATACATAGTCTTCATCAAGATTACTTGCTCTATAGTAATGCGTATAACCGAGTGATGAATCATTAGAAGTATAATATCCAGAAGTATAATATCCATCAGTTTCTATTTCAGGAATATTATAAATATCACCACCACCTTCGTTACTTTTTTTAAACCAATTACTTAATTCCTCATTAACGCTATCTTGTTCATAATAAAATACAGAAATATAATCTTTAAATAAACCAGTTATATTATTTTTGGAATAATAATTTAAAACCATTCCATATTCACTATTTCGCGAGTTGTAAATAAATTGAAGTGTACCATCATCATCTTCTACTAAAACACCTCTATAACCTTTATTGTTTAAAGTTTTTAAATAAGCCTCTAATATGTCTTCATTTAGGCCAGAAGCATAATAACCAGCAACTTTAATATTGGATAAAGTTCCTCTTAATATAGTTCCATAAACATTAATTCCAGGAATCTCCCCAAAAACATCAGGATTAAAAGCTGAAGGATATACCCTACTATAGATATCTTTAAAAGAATCCATATCTAATGTATAAGTTGCACTATCTTCAATAGTTACTTCAACCATTCCTTTTTTAATACCTATTTTTTCTTCTTCTAAAGATAAATTATCAACAATATTGGCCGTAATTTTAACAGACATTGTTGAATCTTCTATGTATAATGGCTTGTTATTACTATCTTCATATAATGTAAAAACATCTTTATAGTTAGAAAGGTATGATAAAAAACTATATGTTGGATTATCATCATCTGATTTTGGAATATAGTATATTTTCTTTTCTCTGATATCACCATCTATATAAGATTTATGGATAAATTTTTCATCTTTTGAATTCTCACTTAATATAAACGAATTATCATTAATTAAACTTCTAGTATCTAATGCAAAGAAACTAGAAGAGAAAAAATTAGCTGGAAACTCATCTTCTTTATCGTTAAAACTATAAGACAAATTTAAAGTTTTATTCTCTTCTTTATAATCTAAATTAAGTGTATAAACATTTAGTTTGTCAATATAAGATGTTTCACTTATTTTGTTAAATCCATATTCATTAATCAAAGAATCAACATAATAATCGTATTTAGTCTTAACTATTCCATTATATGTAAAAGAATTAGCAACTGAACTATTATCACCATATTCAATTGTTGGCTCATTTAAAGTTTTTATATATGGAATTGGAGAAATATCATTATATTGATACGAACCTAGATAATAACTTATATGATTTTCAATATCTTCTTTATATGAAGAAACATAAAAACCAGCATAAACATCAATTGATGAATAAAGAGGAATTTCATAAGTAAAAATATTTCGATTATCCTCGCCTACATCTAAATTTAAAGCGCTGTCTTTACTAAGATACCAAAAGTCAAAAGTTTCGTCCCCATCTTTAGAGGTTACTTTATCTAAATTATTTTTAAGCTCATTATTAGATTCTAAAATATCACTAACTCTTTGACCTTTTTTAAGATCTACATTAATTACACTATCTTTAGAATCCATTGTATGAAACTTAACATATATTGAATCACTTTCTTTATTAGTGCAACCAACTAGGGGTAGTAATGGAACTACTAATAACGAATATAAAACCTTTTTAAATTTCATAAAACACCTTATCTAAAACAAAAAACTAAACAATTTATTAATTATTAAGCAATTTCTTCGACAGTATAGCTGCCATCAGTACATGTAACAACACAACCATTAACAAGTCCACTTCCAGTTAAAGCTTTCTTAGCTTGTTCAATTGTTCCATTAAATGTAACAGATTTTAAATTGTTACAATTTTCAAATGTGTAACACCAATCTTCATCATATGTATAAAGATCAATCTCAGGATTCATGATTGTTAAACTTGTTAAATTTTCACAATTCGAGAAGGCATCTCCACCAACTGTTGCAATATTTTCTGGAAGGTAAACTGAAGTTAATCCAGAACCATCGAATGCATTATCATAAATTTCTGTAAATGAAGCATCAGTAGAGAAGGTAAATTGAGTCAATTTCTTAGCATTTTGGAAAGCATAATAATCAATAGATGTAACTTTTGAAGTATCAAAACCTAATCCTTCATAAGTTATACTTTCACAATTTTTGAAAGCACTTTGCGAAATCGAATTAATTACTGTTCCACCCCAATTTATTGAAGTTAAAGCTTTATCGCCTTCAAAAGAACGAGTTTCAAAAGTTGTTGAATCATTTTCATTAGCCATTATTCCATTTTTAAATTCAATGGTTTGAAGTTCTTCCATTTGTCTGAAAGGACTTCTACTAACATCAAACTTACCATTAACAACAAGAGAAGTATATCCTGTGCCTTTAAACCAAGCACCATTCATAGTTGTAAGTGTTTCAGAAAGTACAAGGGTTCCAGTTAAAGCTGTTCCACTAAATGCATCGCTCCCAACATTATTTAATGATGAAGGAATATTAATACTTGTAAGACTTGAACAATTTTTAAAAGCATTTCTACCAATTTTAGTTAATCCTTCAGGAAGAGTGACAGATGTTAATTTTGTTCCAGTAAATGAGGATTCGCCAATTTCTGTAACCGTAGTTGGAATATTCACTTCACTAAGAGCTTCATCATCTTCAAATAAGCTATCAGGAATAAAGGTTAAAGATGCATTAATCGTTACTTTACTTAAAGTTGATGAATTAGATAAAGCACCACTTCCTAAACTAACTAAAGTTTCTGGTAAAACAACTTCACTAAAATGATTTCCATTAAAAGCATCATCACCAATACTAGTTAACTTAGTAAAATCAAAACTAGTAAGTGGAGCGTCTTCAAAAGCACTTTCACCAACGCTTGTTATTGATGCACCATTTAAATTAAGTGTACTAAGCGAAGAAGCACCAGTAAATGCATCATTAGCAATAGAAGTGATTTTAGAATTTAAAGTAACTGATGTAAGACCAGTTGCGTCACTAAATTCACCTTCACTAACACTATCATTATTAATAGTAACCTTGCTGATTAATTCATCTCCAGCAAAAGCATTACTTCCAACATACTTAAGTGTTTCAGGTAAGACAACTTCTTCACCAAAGTTAGCCGATGTTAAGCCATTAAATGCATCGTTGCCAAGATATTCAAGCTTTGATGGAACGTTAATTCCTAAAAGGCTATACGCACCATAGAAAGCCTCATCACCAATATAAGTTAAAGTTTCAGGAAGTTTAATGCTTGAAGAAACGTTACTAATTCCTGAGAATGCGCTATTACCTATTGTTTTTAAAGCACTATTTTCTGGAACAGTAAATTCAGTTAAATTACTTGCGTTAGAAAAAACTGAGGCATTAACAGTTGTTACGGTACTTGGAAGTACATATGAAGTTAAAGAATCATCTCTAAAATAGAAGAATACTTCAGTCTTATCTTTATTATATACTGCACCATCGCTATCCTTTTTAATATTTCCGTTTTCGGAGAAATGAATATTATCATTTAAATTTGAACAGCCATCAAAAACGTTTTGACCAATTTTTTCAATACCTGCACCAAATGTAAAGGAAGTTAAGTTTTTAGCATTTTGGAAAGCATAATCACCAACAGATTTTACACTATCAGGAAGAACAATCTCTTTTTGTTCACTTAAACCATATCTTAAGCCACTAAAACCATAATCATCGATTACTTCAAGTTTATCATTAAAGACAAATGATTGAATTTTAACAGCGTTAGAGAATACATATTTTCCAACTTTCTTTAAGTTAGCACCAAAAGTAACTTTTGAATATCCTTGATCATAGAAGAAAGCATAATCAGCTAATGTTTCAACAGAATCACTAATTACAAACTCTTTTAATTTTTCTTCTTCATTATTATCAAGATAGGCTTTACTTGGAACACTATATAAAATTTTCTTATCTTTACTATATAAAACACCATTTTCTACAGTATATTTGGTATTATCACTAGAAACAATATAAGTAGTTAATGCTTGAGCTTCATCTGTTCCAAATAAACTTACATAATTAAAATCTAAATTAGAAAGTCCTAAGTCAAGAGATGCAAGAGAATCAGTACCAACTAAAATACCAGTTCCTAAATTAACAACACTAGTTGGTAATTTAAATGAAGTAATTGCAGTACCATAGAAAGCTTCATCACCAATACTTAAAAGACCTTCATTTAAAGTTAATGTAGTTAAACTATAGTTAGAGGTAAACACATCTTTTCCAATATACTTAAGGGATTTAGGGGCGCTAAATTCATTAAGCCCACTATCTTTAAAGGCGTAATCAGAAATTCTTTCAATTTTTGAGTTTTCGCTAAATTTAATAGTACTTAAATAACTAGTTTCTTCAAATGCGCTAACAGCAATTTCAACGACATTACTACCAATAGTAACAGTAGTTATATTTGTATTGTAGAAAAATGCTTCTCTACCAATTGCAGTAACTGGAAGATTATCTGAAGCTATATCAGGAATTATAATTTCAGTATCATAATTTTTATCAGCAAGACCAATAACTGTAAGACTCTTACCTCCATTATTAATCATGTATTTTAACCCGTTTTCACTAAAAACTGAGGTACTTACACTAAAATGCGCAACAAATGTTGTATCGGCTTTTAATTTATATGTAGAAAGATCAACAGGTCTTTTAGCTTCATCACCCTCAACATACCAATAATCAAAAGTATAATATTCTCCATTATCAGATGGAGCTTTACTAGGGGTTTCTCCTTCATAAACTAATTGTTCATTTTCTTTAAATGAAGTTGTTTCATAAACGGTTCCATCTTCATTTTTAAAAGTAACCGCATATGTGGTAGGAGCTTTAACAACAAAGTCTAAAGTTAAACTGTTATATCCTTCTTCTACCATTGTTAAAGTAACTTTTAAATCATCTGTAACAACGTTTAAAGGATCACCTACGGCAATTGAAGAAGTATATTCAGATGATGATACTTCTATAGGACTACTCTTTTTACCATCGGTTTCGGTGTATTTTACAAATGTAAAACCTTCAAGTGAAAATAAATCACCTTGAATAAAAGTCTTATCTTTTGGTTCTTTACTAACTTCAAAGATCTTTTTAGTAATTGGTTCAACAACTGGAGTATCATCTTTTGGCTCACAACCAGTTAAACCAGAAACACCTAATAAAGCAACTAACATCAATAATTTACAAGATTTTTTCATAATACATAAATTCCTTTCTTAAATATTAATCATCGTATTATTAATGTCTTTAATCTCAAATGAGAAGACATATTCATAATAAATTTCATCAGCTATAACATATTCGTGTATTTCACCACTAAATCCATCATCCTTCCAGTTTGAGGATATATTAAGATCTAAGTAGGAATATACACTATAATAATAAAACAAACTATCATTAGTAATATTTCTAGCACCATTTAACCCACCCATTAAATATTCAATTGGGTAGTAACCAAAATCATCTTTATAAGTAGCTACTCTATATTTATCCTCATCAAGCTTTAAATAATTAGCACTTGTAAAGAGGGTAGTAGAATCAAATATAGTTGAATAAACCCCAATATTTGACTCTTCCTTCCAATCATTCCCTTTTCCATATGTACCTTTTAATATTGGTGTAGTTTTTGAAGCATCATAATAACTTATATGATTATCATTATTTTTAAAGATAACGTGTGATAAACCTAAACTATCATCAATATATTGAGCTTGATTTGATTCAAAAGCATTATTCGTAACTTTTGTTAATGTCTCTCCTAATGTAATTTCATTTTGGAATATATCAGGGATTTCTTTAACTTCATTGCCATTCATATCTTTTAATAAAGCTTTTCCAGAGGCAGTAAATGAATTAATTGAAGTAAAGTTTACTAATTCGCTATTTGTTAAATACGTATAACCTTTACTATTATAGAATTCATCTAACTTTTTATTACTAGTAGTACCAACATCAATTAATTTATAAGGACCTTCAAAATATCTTTTATATGAAGTAGCTCCCATACTTATTGTATAAAAAGAAATAGAATCATTTTTTAAAACTGGAACAATAAAATAAGTAAATACAGTTTCATTATTCATACTCCTTGTTCTTGTAAGTCCTAAATTTCTTAAGGCTGAATCAAATAATTTTGAATTTTGAGTTGAATACCCTAATACAAATTTATAATCCTCACCATATAATCTTTCGATTAATGGATTATAAGTAAGACTTTTTGAATTAAAAAGAAGAGATAAAGAAGGATAACTTGCATTAAAACGATTTTTCTTTTCAATTTTGTCTTCATCTTTTCCATAAGGTAAAAATTTAAATTCAGAATCTAATGAATTAGCAAAGAAATAATAAATATTTCCATCTTTATTTGCCGATAAGCCTTGATGCAAAGTAGCATCAAACATAAAATTTTCACCTTTATAAAATGTATTATTTGGTTTTATTGATACAGCTTCTCCACTAGCACTTAACTCAAATCCTTTAGCAATTGTATAATTAGTAAAAGAATTATTTTCAAAATAATTAACTAATGTTTCATAAGAAGGATTGGCCGCAATATTAAAAGTCATAACTTTATAACTGCCTTCACTTGTAAGTTTTATAACAGCTTGACCAGGTCTATTTAACGCTAGATATTTACTTTTCTTTAAAGAAGGTAACGAATTAGAAGGCGTATAACTTTCAACTAATGGTTCTTCATCTTCAGGAGACAAAATTTCATAATCAAAATCTAAATCACTTCCACTATTATTCGTTTCATAAATGCTAGGAACGACTTCAACATAATCACTAAGATTAATAATCTCTCCTTGCATAAGCCCTTCAAAATTTTTAACTTCGAAATGTCGAACTTTTAAAGAAGAATCTATAGGCAACTTTTCGTTAGTTGGGTTTTCGTTACTATTACAACCAGTTAAACCTAATAAAGATAAAAGACAAAATAATATAATTTTTTTCTTTAACATGATTTATTCTCCTTTCTTATTCAACTATTGAATTCAAAATCGTCTCTAATTTTGAATTTGTAGATCCAATATCATCTACTGTAACAGCTAATTTCCAAGTATAATTTTGATCTATTGGAAGAAGAGTTTTTGGATAAGTAATTTCAAGATTAGCATGTAAAGCAATAACTAAACCATTATCATCATAATCAATATTAAAAGTTACACTTGCGTATTGGCTTTGAATTAATCTAACTAAGGTCTTATCGTTTGTAAGTAAAGGATTAAAATAACCAAAAGAAATAGTATTTGCTATTAATTTTGCACCAGCCTCAGAACTACCTAAGTATTTATAAGTGTAGTTATTTAAATCAACTTCAGGATAACCATTTTCAATATCCGTTTTACCATAAGCATAAGCCATCACAAATCTTGCAATATGTTGATATCCATACCAATAAGCTGAAGAACTTGTTGAGCCAGCCATAATGTATTCACCAACATTTTTATATTTTCCATCCACTTCATAATAGTGATATGTTTTCTTATTTTCCGTGAATAATCCACCAGGAATTATAGTTCCACTAACCCATGATCCATGAAAATTATTGTCCCAAAAAGCATCTTTTGTTATATAGGTTTTAGGGTAATAACCAAAATCTTCAAAATATTTTGAATAATAAGGATTCATCTTACTAACTACTTTTCCTTTACTATCATAAACTTTCGAATTAGCTGAAACGGTATAATCAAATTTATTATTTATGTAATTTAAAGCAGAAATTAATTTAGAAGTATCTGGTTTAACTGGGGCTTTCATTTCATCAATATATTTATCAAGGGTTGGAACTTTACTACCACCAATATTATAAACTCTAACTTCTGGAAGATATCCTATACTTGTTCCACTAGAATTCATTAAGACAGGTAAAAAATAAAGTTCATTATTTTTTTCATAAGAATATACAGTTGCTGGATAATAATAAGTTCCATTAACAGTAAATACTCCATTAATGTAATATAGTGAAAAGAAAAATTGATCAAGTTCCTCGCTTGTACCACTAAACATATATGTATATCTTGAATAAGCAGTATTTCTTGATAAATTAGTTGTATAACCCCAATAAGAAGAATCACTAAATTTAGATAAATTAACTGCTCTACTTAAAAAATCATTCTTTTTTCCAGCTGGAGGAAGAATGATATCAATATCACTATTTATAGAATCTAAATTAAAGTTATAAACATTATCATCTTTAGTTGATAAAAGGAAACCAATCTTATTAGTTTCGTTATAAAAATAATTATTGCCTCTATAACCTTTTAATAAAACATCTCGATTATTAGTATCTTGATTTAATTTCATTCTCTCAAATTCATAATTTGACTCAGTTTTATTAAGGGTACTTTTAAAAGAATCAAATGTTTTTGATTCTTTTACATTAATTTCATAAACAATTGATTCATTATTTGCACTAACTTGTAGATAAACAACGCCAGGAGAGGTCAATACTAATTTATTTTGTTTTGTAGAATCAGTGAAAAAATAAGCAACACTTTTCGTTTCTTCACCATTTAAGATTTTAGCTACAAAAGTTGTAGCACTATCACTTTCGTTTTTTCCAGGAATAACCTCAATATAATCATTTAAATTAAGCATCATTCCTCGATAAACATTGTCAAAATTATTTTTTAAATAAAATTGAGTTTTATCACTTCTTTCAGGTTTTTCATTATCAGAAAGATCAGTATTATCTTTAATAGGTTCTTTATTAGTTGTATTACAAGAATAAATTGGTAAAAGAAAGGCTAAAATAAATAAAAATTTAGTTAATTTATTTTTCTTCATCTATACATCCCCCCTCAGTTTCTAAATTATAAGAAACATGATAACAAATGTTAATATAAAATGCATAAAATATATACAAAAATTATGTTATTTAATATATTTTTAATCATTTTTTAATATATTTTTAGATTTATTTTTATAATCTAAAAGATATAATGATTATGAAAATTGGGAGGTTTTATCTATGAATGATTTATTAAATAGAATTATCGATATGCATATTCATACAGAACCAGATTTAACAAAAAGAAATTATAATGATTTTGAACTTGTTGATGCGGCAAATAGAATTAACGCTAGAGCAATAGTTATTAAGTCTCATCATGGTTCAACTGTTGAAAGAGCTTGTTTATCTAATTTATATAACAAAGATAAATATAAAAATAATTTAACTATATTTGGTGGAATTGTTTTAAATTATGAAGTAGGTGGACTTAATCCTAAAGCTGTTGAATATGCTTTAAAGTTAGGTGCTAAAATTGTTTGGTTACCTACAATTGATGCTCGTAATGAATATATAAAAAGAGGAAAAATAGGTGGTATTTCTCCTCTCAATGATAAAGGTGAAGTTAAAGAAGAACTTATTGAAATATTTGATTTAATCGCTAAATATAATGCTATATTAGCTACAGGACACATAAGTTATGAAGAAACTTTAAAAGTAGTAGAAAAAGCTAGAGAGCATAATGTTAAAAAAATTGTTATAACTCACCCAGAATATTGGATTGTAAACGAATCAATTGAAGAACAAAAATATTTAGTAGAAAAATATAATGTTTTACTTGAAAAAGTATATATTCAACCATTAAAAGATGGTCATTGGGTTGATAATATGAAAACTGATTTAGAGGCTATAAAAGCTATTGGTTATAAGCATATTATGATTGCAACTGATTCAGGATATTATAAAAATGATCCATGGGAAGTAATGCTTGATAAATATATTACTTATTTATTAAATAATGGAATTTCTAAAGAAGAAATAAAATATATGACACGTGTTAATCAAGCAAAACTACTTGATTTAGATTAATTTAAAAAAGGCGATAAAAGTTTAATCTTTTATCGCTTCTTTTATTTTATTAAGACACAACTTATCAGCTGGAAGAAAAGGAATTTCATTAAGCTCATCTTTATTAATCCACTTAGAAGCTTCATGTTCTAAAAGTTCTAAATGAGGTTTATTAAGGTGCGTGAGATATACTTTCATATTTAAAAAGAAATTAGGATATTCATACTCAACACTACATATAAATTTATCAATTTCTATATCCGCATCTAATTCTTCTTTTATTTCACGTTTTAGGGCTTTTTCCTCAGTTTCACCATCATTTACTTTTCCACCAGGAAATTCCCAACCATCTTTAAATTCACCATATCCTCTTTGTGAAACAAAAATTAATTTATCTTTTTTGATCACTGCTGCTACAACATTTATAACTTTTTTCATATTAATAACCTATACTTTTGAAGTTAAATAATCATATATATCTTGTCTTAAAGGAACTTTAAGCTTAAAACACACTTGAACATAACTAATGCCACTACGTTTAAATTCACGCATTGTATCAATTAATGGAATTACTTCACCTAAAAAATAATGCGATGAATCATTATCACTATCTTTTAGATTTTTATCAGTAGTAGAAACTGAACTTTTTCTAACAAATAAATAAACTTTTACACCATTCTTATCATGATTATATAAAATTTGCATTAATTTATCTTTTAAGTGAACATTATGCCTACTGTTCCAAAAGAAAGTATCAATATTTAAAAATCTATCGTCATACTTAGTAGCCTCAGATATAGTTGGATCTTTATCATAATTAACAAATATTGGGAAAGTATTTGTTAATTCATTATATTGATACCCATATAAAGTGCTGCCAATGAGCTTACCATAATTTAAAATTTGACATACATCATTTCTAGTATATTTTTCAAATAACCTAAACTCAGTATTTTTATATCTTGGAGTATATTTTATTTCGTTACGTTTTAAAGAAAAATTAATTAAATCCATAACATATTTTTTAAAATCAGGATATTTGTCTAAAGAATTTTTAAAATCATTATCAAGCAACATATTAACTTTATCAATAAATGAAGGATAACGATTTTGATATGACTCAGCAGTTAAAATACTAATCATTGTCTTTTTCATGATTGGAGTTGCTTTAATTCCATATTCACTAAATAATTCTTTTTCAAAATCACTATAGGTTCCTGCGTTAATTAAGATTTTTAGTAATAAAGCTTCTTCAACTCTTATTCCTTTTCCAAGTTCAACTGATAGACCTAGTAAAGCCTCTACACAATAGTCATTAAAAAGAGGAATTGTCTTTTTATCGCTATCTTTTATCTTATTTTTTATTTTGCACAAAAATTCATAATAAGAATGATATTTATTACCATACTTAAAGAAACGATAAGAATCAAAAGTAGTTTTATTTAAAAAATCACTATAAGTAGGAACTCTACCTAACTCACCATATAATGATAAAAAATTATCAACCAATATCTTAATAGAACTAAATTTTGCTTTTTCAATCGAACTAAATATCTTTTCACGCGCAATCCTATCAAATTCAATAGTTGAAATTCCTGGAAGAAAATTAGAAGTTACAAGCATTTTACAATTATCTTTATCAGTTGTTTGTTCAAAAGCCAAAGGAATCATAAAATTATTATCATAATTACCAATAAAATCTAAAATTACAACAAAATCTTTAAATTGCCACTTTCTTAAGCCTCTACCAAGTTGTTGAATAAAAATAATTGATGATTTAGTAGGTCTTAACATAACTATTTGATTAATTTCAGGAATATCAATACCTTCATTAAATAAATCAACAGTTAAAATATAATCTAAATAATCTTTACTAATATCAGTTTCTTTTAATTTTTTAATACCTTCTTCTCTTTCAGAAACAGTATTTTGTGCACATAAACTAATTGTTTTATAGCCTCTATTATTAAGTTCTTTAGATAGTTCTTTTGTTTCATCAATTGTCGAACAAAAAATTAAACCACGTAATCTATCGCCACTAAAGCCATAAAATTTACATTGTTCAACAATGTAATCAACTCTTTCTTTACTAAATAATAATTTAAAATCTTTTAATTTATATGTCTCATCATTTATACCTTTTAAATCAGTAATTCCATAATAATGGAATGGACAAAGTAAATCGTCATCTAAAGCGTCATTTAATCTAATTTCAAAAATGACATTATGATCAAACATTTCATAAATTTTTGTTGGATCATCAGTTCTTTCAGGTGTGGCTGTCATACCTAAAATAAATTTAGGGTTATTATTGAAGTGATCAAGAATTTTTTGATAAGTTTTTGAACCGGCTTTATGAACTTCATCAATAACTATAAAGTCAAATGAAAACTTATTAATTTCATTTAATTTAGCGTCTTTTCCTAAAAGTTCAGAAGTTGCAAATACAATACTATTATCGACAATATCTTTTGGATTATATTCAGGGATATTTAAATTTTTGAAAGCTTTACTTTCGCCAGAATAATAAAAACATTTAAAGTTTGCAGGAAAAATCTTTTTAAAACTTTTATAAGCTTGTAATAATAATTCAGTTCGATGAGCTATAAATAATATTCTTTTAGCGCCACAATTTCTTAAACCAAAAAAGCAAGCATAGGTTTTACCAGTGCCGGTCGCCGAAATCAAAAGACCTCTTTTATATTTATTTTTTATCGATAATTCTAAGCAATTAATAAAATTTAATTGCATCTTGTTTGGTTCAACTATATTATCATCAATCTCTTCTTCACTAAATTTTTTAGTTTTTTCTTTATTTTTATTATAAAGTTTTTCGTAATCATCTAAATATTCATCAAGAGGCGTTGATTTATTCCATAACTTAAAAAACTGTTCTTTGACTTGTTTAATTAGTTCTCCATCTTTAGTTGATACAAGTTTAGTATTCCACTCTTTATTTATAGTTAAAGCTTTATCAGTAATATTTGAAGAACCAATAAATAACTTAAAAACATCTTTTTGTTTTATTAGATATCCTTTAGTATGAAATCCTTCATTAATGTAAGATTTATACATCTTAACTTCTATATTATTAAAATTATCTCTTAAATCTTTAAGAGCACTTGGTTCAGTAAAATAAAGGTAATCAGATGTTAAAATTTTACCTTTTATACCCTTTTCTTTTAATTCTTTAAATACTTCTTTAAAAAGTTGTAAACCACCTTTAGTTATAAAAGCAACTGAAAAGAAAAATTCATCTGCATTAAATAATTCATTTTTTAAAGCAGTAATAACTTTTTGTTTTTGTTCATCATCATTATAAATTAATGAAGGTATCATTGAAGAATAGCTTTCATTATTACTATCTATAAAAGCTTGATTTATAGCCGAAAGAATTTCTTTATAAGTATCATTTAGCATAAAATCAGAATATACTTTTTAAGACTTAATTTCAAGATCTTGAGATTGATTTAAAAAACTGAATTTAGTTTAAGAATTCACGATTTATTTTAAAATTTACGCAAACATTTAAATATTAAATGATGTTTAATCATTTTAATTTTATATATTACAATCAAAAAACATAATCATATAAATTGGTAAATAAATAATATTATCTTTTTCAAAGATTTTGCGTTCATTAGACAATACATAACCTTTTTTTACATTATAATTTTTATTACTTAAAAATTTCTTTATTGCACTATGAATTGTATAATCTTTGCCTGACTTAATTTCAAGTGGAACAACTGAAAGATTATTATAATCATCTATTAAAAAATCAACTTCACCATTCGCTTTATTATCATAATAAAAAAGTTTGTATCCATGTGCTTTTAATTCACTTGCGACAACTGATTCATAAACAGTTCCTAGATTAATACTTCTTTCATCATCAAGTACGGCTTTAATATTATTTTTGTATAAAATGTTAGTTAAGAGTCCAACATCATTAAGGTATAATTTTAATAAGTTTTTACTACTAGACTCAATAAGTGGAAATACTAGGGTAGATAATGCTTTAACTTCTAAGGCAATACCAGAATTAATTAAATAATCAAACTCATCTTGATAACTTGAAAATCTTTTACCCTTAATATTTTCAATATTTTGAAGGACAATTCTCTTCTTTTTATTTTCTAAACTAGAAGGTATTAAATCATAAATACGCTTAATTTTTAATTTATGTTCTTTGTCGTACTTACTTGCATCATCTCCATAATAATCATAAATATCCGATTGAATTTTACGAACTTCAACAATATTCATTTTATTGATAAAACAATTTACAGCATCTGGCAATCCACCAATTAATAAATACTTCTTAAATAAATCTAAAACCTTGGCATGAGTAGTTTCTTCTAAACTTTCAAGTCTATCAAACTTATTTTTCAAAGAGTTAATTGCGTAATCATTAAAGTTATTTGCAAGTAAGAATTCTTCAAAATCTAGTGGAAACATATGAATAACATCAATACTTCCAATAGGAATAGAAGGTGTTTTTATAAGTGTTACCCCAAGCAACGAGCCACTGCAAATATAAGTAAATTTATCATCTTGTTTTAAGAATTTTAACATAGATAAAAATTGTGGATATTGTTGAATTTCATCAATAAAAATAAGCGTATTATCCTTATTTTTCATTTTTTCACCAGCCACCATACTTAATTGTAAATAAAAATCTTCTTTATTATTAACATTTTCAAATAACTTATTACCAAGACTATCTTCAACAAAATTTATCTCAATGTAATTTGTGAATTTATCCTTTAGTAATTCACTAGCAACATATCTAATAATATATGATTTACCAACTTGTCTTGCGCCATCGACGATCATAATTTTATTAGATCCATTTTGTAAATAATCTTTAATAGTTTTTTCAATTTTTCGATGCAACATGATACATTTATCTCTCCATTCTTTATATATATTACACTTTTCCTATAAAATTTAATACTAAAAATTACACTTTTCCTATGTTTTCCACGGTCAAAAAATACACTTTTCCAATAAAAATGAACTTTAATAATAATTAACTTTTATGAAGATATATTTTACTTAAAACTTATATTGTTCCTAAAATAAAAATAGATCATTTTCTTAGACTTACAAAAATCTTTATAATTTCTTTACAATTTAAACTAAATAATCCCGATACAATCGCATTAAATTTCATTTCAATTACCTTAAAAATAGTGTTTTTAAAAAAGAAAAATATTATAATGAATACAAGGAGAAAAATTTATGAAAAAAAATTGTAGTCTTTTAAATTCAGCTTTATCAATAATTTTAGGTACATTTTTATTTTTAATTTATGTTAATTATTTAAAAGCTGATGGTATTAACCTTCTTTTAGGTATCTTTTGTTCTTTAGCAGGTTTATATTATCTTGTTTATGGCGTTATAACTCTTATTTTTAAAGATAAAATGAAACCAGTAGCTAATAAAGTATTAGAAATCTTTGCTGTCGTTTTAGTTCCATTAATGTTATTTTTAATAGTAGTAATTAATATTAATCATATGTCTGATTATATCGAATTAAATGCTTGGTTTATTATTATTTTCACTTTAATTGAATCTTTATTATTTATGGTTGTCTATATTGTCGAAAAAGTAGCCAATAAAGTCGTAAATGATAAAATCACCAAAACTTTAGCCTTAATCTTTATTTTATTTTCATTTATAGATCTTATTTTCAATTATGATGGCACAGTAAATTCAATAGGTAACATTGGTTTAGCTCGTATTGTTATTTATGTAGCATATGCTGTTTTACTTGTTAATTTAGTAGTAAAGAAAAAAGATTTCACAACTTTAGAATTAAATAAAGAATTTCCTGTTGAAACAAAAGAATAAGAAGACACCAAAGCTTTAGAAAATAAAGAAGATAAATAATTTATATATAAAATTTAATAATTTAAAAAGGATTTAGAGTCAACTAAATCCTTTTTTAGTTTTGTTATTTATTTCTTTAAAATTCATTACTAAATAATAAAAAAGTTTTAAAAATTATATCTATTTATTAATAGCATCAGCAATTTGTTTTAATGAATTAAAATCGACAAAATCAACTGTTTTATTATAGGTTTCTATAAATCCTTTATCTTCTTGACTCAGGTTTTCAACTGGTTTCTTTTTAAGAAAATGATATAACATTCTCATCATCGTTTTATGTTTAAAATTTAATTTAGAATAATCTATACCACCTCTTAAATGGAAAATAGATGAATTTTTTAATAAATATTCTGGAACTTGTTTTTTAAAAGATTCTCTAATTTTATTTATATTTTCTTTATCACTTACGTCTGCAAGCCCTACAGTTACAAGAATAAGTTTGGTGTCTTTAGATACCTTTTTAATAATATTTTTTAATCCTTTTACTCCACCAGCATATAAAGCACCAAAATAAATTATCTCATCATAATCATCTAAGGTTTTAATGTCCTCATAATTTTCTGCCTTAAAATGCATCATTTCACCAAATTTTTCAGCATATCGCTTAGTTGTTCCATATTGACTACCATATATAACTAAAGCATTCATAAAATATTCCTTTTCTACTTTATTTTTAAGATTCATAAACAACTAATTTATATCATATATTCAAGGTTTTTTCTACAATTATAATTTATTAAATATTATTATGATAAAGTATATACTACAAAAATAATTATTCTATTAACCTTAAATTTAGAAAAAATATTACTGTTTAATATCAAATGATGTGAGACAAAATTATTCAACAAAAAAAGCATCTCATT
>ERZ808258.419-NODE-419-length-17267-cov-4.347606_pt1 | contig 17267 bp, 12 predicted proteins | sample MGYA00521280_ERZ808258 | MGnify/ENA primary metagenome ERZ808258 (study PRJEB31516, sample SAMN03275585) | gut metagenome | biome: mammalia-associated habitat; material: feces | host: Papio cynocephalus | place: Kenya | collected 2012-07-19 ...
CGGTGGCGAAGTCAGCGTGGGCGCCACCGTTCATGATGTTCATGTTCGGAACCGGGAGGATGTGGCCGTTGGTGCCGCCGATGTAGCGGTACAGCGGCTGGCCGGCGGACTCGGCGGAGGCGTACAGGGCAGCCAGGGAGACGCCGAGGATGGCGTTGGCGCCGAGACGGCCCTTGTTCGGGGTGCCGTCGAGCTCGATCATGGTCTCGTCGAGGGCACGCTGGTCGGAAGCGTCCATGCCGATGACCTTCGGAGCGATCTCTTCGTTCACGGCCTTGACGGCGTTGAGAACACCCTTGCCCTGGTACACGGACTTGTCGCCATCGCGGCGTTCCCAAGCCTCGGCTTCACCAGTGGAAGCACCGGACGGGACGAGGCCCAGGCCCTGAGCACCGTCTTCGGTGTCGAGAACGACCTCAACGGTCGGGTTGCCGCGGGAATCGAGAATCTGACGCGCGTAAACGCTTTCAATTACTGCCACAACTACTCCTTATAAACATTAGGTTGTGATGACAATGCCAAGAATAGTGCGTTTTGTGGACGTATGGCAAATTCCGACACGGTTTATGTGAGCGTTCACATAAACCGTGTCGGCCTCCGTTCACGCGCGCGGCGAGGGCTTCCAATCCAAGTCATCGAGCAGTTGGCCCACCCATGCGATGATCTCCTCGGAGCGCATCGGACCGGAGCCCAACGAACCGGCGAACGGGGCCGGGACCAGATAGGTCTTGGTGACGGGCCGGTATTGGACGCCCCGGTAGATGCGGGCCATGCGCATCTGCACGGATTCACGCGGCTCGAATTTCGCCACGCGCACGTTGCGTCCCTGCGAGACGATTTCGGTGATGCCGAGTTTTCTCGCCTTGAAGCGCAGCCGTGCGATGTCGAACAGCGCGTCGAAATCGACGGGGGGCTTGCCGTAACGGTCCGTAAGCTCGTCGCGCAGCTCGTCGAGATCCGATTCCGAAGCCGCGGCGGCCAGCTTGCGGTATGCCTCCAGACGCAGCTTGTCGGAATCGATGTAATCGACGGGAATGGACGCCTGGATCGGCAGATCGATGGTCACCGCCACGGATTCCGCGCGCTCCGGCTCCTTGTACCGTTCGACGGCCTCGGAGACCATACGCACGTACAGGTCGAATCCGACGCCTTCGATATGGCCGCTCTGCTCGTCGCCCAGCAGGTTGCCGGTGCCGCGAAGCTCAAGGTCCTTCATGGCCACATCGAAGCCGGATCCCAACGCCGTGTTCTGCGCGATGGTGGCCAGACGGTCATGCGACTGCTGCGTCATCGGTTTGGTCGGGTCGTAGAGGAAGTACGCGTAGGCACGCTCGCGACCTCGTCCGACGCGGCCGCGCAGCTGGTGCAGCTGGCTGAGGCCGAAACGGTCGGCATGGTCGACGATCAGCGTGTTCGCGTTGGAGATATCCAAGCCGGTCTCGATGATCGTGGTGCACACCAGCACGTCGATGTCGCGATGCCAGAAATCGCGGATCACGCCGTCAAGCTGCTTCTCGCCCATCTTGCCGTGCGCGATGCCGACATGCGACTCCGGCACCAGCTCGTGGATCTTCGCCGCGACGGAGGCGATGTCCTCGACGCGGTTATGCACGTAGAACACCTGGCCGCCGCGCAACAGCTCGCGTCTGATCGCGGCGGTCACCTGCGCGTCCTCGTAGGCGCCGACGTAGGTGAGCACCGGAAGACGGTCCTCGGGCGGCGTGACCAACGTGGACATCTCGCGGATGCCGGTGACCGCCATCTCCAACGTACGTGGGATAGGCGTTGCCGACAGGCTCAACACGTCCACGTTGGTGCGCAACGCCTTCAGCGTTTCCTTGTGTTCGACGCCGAAGCGCTGCTCCTCGTCGATGATGACCAGTCCCAGGTCCTTGAACCTGACCTTGGGGCTGAGCAGCTTGTGCGTGCCGATGACCACGTCGACCGTGCCATCCTCCAAACCCTTGATCGTCTCGTTGATCTCCTTGGTGGTCTGGAAGCGGCTCATGGCCGCCACGTTCACCGGGAATCCCTCGAAACGCTCGGTGAAGGTCTCGAAATGCTGCTGGACCAGCAGCGTGGTCGGCACCAGCACGGCGACCTGCTTGGAGTCCTGGACGGCCTTGAACGCGGCGCGCACCGCGATTTCGGTCTTGCCGAATCCCACGTCGCCGCAAATCAGGCGGTCCATGGGGACCGGCTTCTCCATGTCGGCCTTGACCTCGTCGATGGTGGTCAGCTGGTCGGCGGTCTCCTGATACGGGAAGGCGTCCTCCAACTCCTTCTGCCATGGCGTGTCCTTGCTGAACGCGTAGCCCGGGGTCCGCTGCCGCGCCGAATACAATTTGACCAGATCGTCGGCGATCTCATGGACGTGCTTGCGCGCCTTTGCCTTGGTCGCAGCCCAATCGGAACCGCCCAGCTTGTTGAGCTTCGGAGCCTCGGCGCCTATGTACTTGCTGATCTGGTCGAGCTGGTCGGTGGGAACGAACAGCTTGTCGGCAGGCGCCCCACGCTTGCTGGGCGCGTATTCGATGACCAGATACTCACGCGTGGCACGGCGGTCGCCGACGCCTGTGGTGCGCTGCCGCATTTCGACGAACCGCCCGATGCCATGCTGCTCATGCACGACGTAATCGCCGGCCTTCAGTTCCATCAGGTCGATGGCCTTGCGACGACGCTTCGGCGTTTTCGCCTGGCCTACGGCGGATGTGCGGCCGGTCAGGTCGCGTTCGGTGAGCAATGCGATTTTCGCGGCGTTGTCGACGAATCCGTCGATGGCGCGGGAGCGGACGCAATCGAAATTGGCGATGCCTGTCTCGTTGATGGCGCGTTTCAGACGATTCAGCGTCCCCTGCGCGCCCGCGGTCACGGTCACCGCATAGCCGGTGTCGAGCAATCCCTCGATGCCGGAGGCGGCCTTCTCCTCATCGCCGCGGTATTCTCCGGGATTGGTGGCATTGATGCGGATGTGCCCGGCCTGACTGTCGTCCACACCGAAACTGGTGAGTTTCCACACATCATGCCGCGAAAGCGTCAGGGCGGAAACCGTTTCCTCAAAATCGTAGAAATTCGCCTGGTCAAACGTGATGGGTGCCCCGGCACCATGTCCGGACGCGGCCACATGCCAGCTCGCCGCGAGGAATTCATTGGCGGTTTTGGCGAGGTCGTCGGCCGCGCGACGCAGTTTCTCCGGATCGGACAGCATGATCAGCGCGTCTTCCGGCAGCATGCCGCGCACCGGCTCCATGTCGTCGATCAGGGCGGGCAGCAACGATTCCATACCTTCCACGGGAATGGCGTTGGCGATTGATTCGAGCATATCCTCGGCGTTTGGGATCGAACCGATCAACGACTTCGCGCGCGCCCTCACCTCGTCCGTAAGCTGGAGCTCGCGGCAGGGCGTGGCCCACACCATGTCCAGATCCTCGCCGTAGGTGCGCTGGTCGGAAGCATGGAATTCCTTGATGGTGTCGATCTCGTCGCCGAAGAACTCGATGCGGACGGGGTGGGGCAACGTCGGAGGAAACACGTCGATGATGCCTCCGCGCACCGCGAATTCGCCGCGGTCCATGACCAGGTCGACGCGCGTGTACGCGTTCTCCACCAGCCGTCGCGACGCCTCGTCCAACGCAAGCTCCCCGCCCTTGGCGAACACCAAGGGCTCGATGTCGCCCAGGCCCGCGACCACGGGCTGGATCAGCGAACGCACCGGCATGACGAGGATGCGAATCGGTCCGAACAGCGCGCTGCCCGTCTTCGGATGCCGCAATCTGCGGAACACCGCCATGCGGCTCGCCACGGTGTCGGCGCGGGGCGAAAGCCGCTCATGGGGCAATGTCTCCCACGCCTCCAGCTGCGCCACCTCATCGGGGTCGCCGGAATACCAGGAGCGTATCGCCTCGACGGTTTCCTCGGCCTCGCGTCCGGAAGCCACGACGAGCACGACGGGACGGCCGCCGGCGACGCCCGCGGCGAGCGCGGGGCGCAGTCCTTCCGGCACGCCTACCGTGATGGCGGGGTCAACGGCGCTTTCCGGCTCCTCGACATCTCCGGCGACCAGTTCGCGGAAATCATCGTCGGTCTCCAGCACGTCGAGGATGCCGGACAGCGAGCCCGCCGTGGGGAACCGTACGGATTCAGCGGCCATTGAACCGCTCCTGGGCCTTGGCCAGCCCATCGAAGACTATGGTTTCCGCGGCGTCGGCGCCATCGGCGAGGAAATCCGGAAGACGCTTGCGCTGGTCCGGACCGAAACCGCCAAGCACCCAGTTCACGGTGTTGTCGTGCGCGTGCGGACCGCGCTGCGCGTGCCCGACGCCCATGCGGACGCGGAAGTATTTCGGCGTCCCCAACGACCGGTCGATCGATTTGATGCCGTTGTGTCCACCTGCGGAGCCTCCGGTCTTGACCTTGATGCGTCCGAAATCGAGGTCCATGTCATCGTGGATGACCACGATATGGTCGGGTTCGATGTGGTAGTAGGCGCCGATCGACGCCACCGCGTTGCCGGATTCGTTCATGTAGGTCAGCGGCTTGGCGAGGAAGAACTTGATGTTGCGGCCGGACAGGTTCATCACGCCCTTGCCCAGCATGGCGAGTCCCTTGTGGTCGGAGAAGTTGACCGACCAGCGTTCCGCCAACACGTCGGCGACCATGAATCCCATGTTGTGCCGGGTTCCCTCGTATTTGGAGCCCGGGTTTCCCAATCCTGCGATCAGCCAGAAATCAGATGCCATTGCAATCGTCCCATTCGTTCATGCGCGATACGCGCGTTCGGCCTGTGTTGCCCTTGATAACCGCGAAAATTGTACTTAGAGGTCGAGATACCAGTAGCTCATGTCGCGCATGGTGCCGGTGGAGTCGGTGGCGGCGGACGGCATGAGTCCGAATCGGGAGAATCCGAAGCGCCGCATCAGCGCGATGGAACCGGCGTTGTCGGCGAAGATGATGCCGCATGCCTTGCGCATGCCGCGCCTGCGGCATTCCTCGAGCAGCTTCGACACCGCGAACGTGCCCGCTCCCCTGCCCTGCCAGGCCGGGTCGATGTAATAGGCCAGGTCGGTGACGCCATCGTATCCGGCGCGGTCGTAGAACACCGACAGCGCGCTGAAGCCCACGACCTGCCGGCCGCCGCCGTCCGTCGGCGCTTCGATGACGAACACCGCGTATGGATCGTGGTGCGATTCGACCCATGCCCTGCGTTGCTCGTAGGTGCGTGGAGTGGTGTCGGCGGAGGAGCCGCCGCGGACGACCGCCGCGTTGTAGATATCGGTGATCGCCTGGATGTCGGATTGCTCCGCAAGACGATAGGAATATTCGCTCATACCGCACAAGCATACAAAATCCATTCCGCATCCATTCCGCGGATGCGCGAAGATACATATGTGGCCGGTCCCGTTGATGGGACCGGCCACATATGGCTTCGGCGGCCCGCGACGGTCCGATCGCGTCCGGGCCGAAGGCGCGCGAAGGCTACTGTTCGAGCTCGACGGCCTTGTTCAGCGCCTCCTGGAGACGCTTCTGGGCCTCACCGTACGAGCTCCAGTCGCCCTTCTTCATGGCGGCGTCGGAGTCCTTCATGGCCTGGGCCGCGTCGTTCAGCGCGTTCTTCAGGTCCTCGTTGGACGCGCCGCCCGAATCGGCGTTCGCCTTCGCGCCCGAGGAATCGTCCTGCTGTTTGCCGTCTTCGGACTTGTCCGCCCCTCCGTCGCCGGCGGCGGCATCGACGTTCTCGGCATCGCCGGCGGATGCGCCCGAATCGCCTCCGAACACCTGGTCCAAGGCCTCATCCAGGGTATCGGCGAAGCCGACCTGGTCACCGAAGGCCACCAGCACCTTCTTCAGCAGCGGGAAGCTGGTGGAGCCGGACGACTTCACGTAGACGGGCTGCACATAGACGAGTCCGCCGCCGAGCGGCAAGGTGAGCAGGTTGCCCCGCTGCACGTTGGTCGATCCGGATTCCAACAGGTTGAGTTCCTTGGACACGTCCGCGGAGGCGTTGAAGTTGTTCTGCGCCTGCCCCGGACCCGGCACATTCGAATCCTTCGGCAGCTCCTGCAATCGTATGGTCCCGTAATTCGAGCCTATCTTCCCCTTCCGCGATCCCGCGTCGGAATCGACGGACAGGAAGCCCGTCAGGATCTCCCTCGTGGAGGTGCCGGCCGGAATGTACGACGATGTCAGGGAGAACACCGGTTCGTTGGAGCCGCCGGTCTGCAGGGTCAGATAGTACGGCGGCTGCAGGATGTCGCGTTGCTGCGCCTGCTTGGATTCGGTCGGATCGACGGGCGTCTGCCAGAAGTCCTCTCCGGAGAAGAACTGGTTGGCGCTGGTCACGTGGTATTTCGCCAGCAGCTCGCGTTGCACCTTGAACAGGCTTTCCGGATAGCGCATGTGGCTCATCAGATCGCCGGAGATATCCGAAAGCTGGTGGTATTGGCCGGGGAAGATCTTCTCCCACGCCTTGATCACCGGATCGGATTCGTCCCACACGTACAGGTCCACCGAACCGTCGTACGCATCGACCGTCGCCTTCACGGAATTGCGGATGTAGTTGGCGTTCTTCGAGCTCAGGCTGCTGACGGTGTCGGAGGTCTCCGTGGTGGAATCCCTGGTCGCCTCGCCCAGATCGGTCGTCTGCGAGTATGGATACGCGTCCGACGTGGTGTATCCGTCCACGATCCACTTGACGCGCCCGTTCACCACGGCCGGGTACACGCGGCCGTCGAGCGTCAGGTACGGCGCGACCTTGGCCACGCGCTCCTTCGGGGAACGGTCGTAGAGGATCTGGGATTCGGAGTTCACACGGTTGGAGAACAGGATCTGGTCGGATCCGAACCGGATCGCATACAGCAGCCGGGCGAAGATGTTGCCGATCTTCGGACCGCCGTCGCCGTCGAAGGTGTTCGTCGCCCCTTCGGATCCGGTCGGATAATCGAATTCCCATGATTTCGTGCCTTCCGGAGCGCCGACGATCGAATATTCCGTGGCGTTCGGGGAGAAATAGATGCGGGGTTCGTATTTCTCCGAATCCGTCAGCTTGCCCTGCGTGGGAATGCCGGATTCGAAGAACTGCGGCTGGCCGTCGGCCGTCACTTTGTTGCCGTAGGCGGCCACGACGCCGTAACCGTGCGTATAGACGGTGTGGTCGTTCACCCAGTTGCGGTTGTCCAGACCATCGAGGTCGAGCTCACGCGCCGCGATGACCGTGTCCTGGCTGGTGCCGTCCACCTCGTATTTGTCGACGGCAAGCGTGTCGGAGAACGTGTAGTACTGCTTGGACTGCTGCAACTGCTTGAAGGTGGGCGAAACGATCTGCGGATCAAGCAGACGGATCTGCGCGGTGGATTCCGCAGAATCGGCCAGGGCGCCTTCCTCTCCCTGCGTGGTGGCCTTGTACTGCTCGGTCTTCACCTTGTTGAGCCCGTAGGCCGCACGGGTCGCGTCGATGTTGCGCTGGATGTACGTGGATTCCATCTCCTGCGCGTTCGGGTTCACCCGGAAGCGCTGCAACAGCATCGGCCATGCCACGGTGAGCACCAGGCTCACCACGATGGCGGAGGCGATGGCGATCGTCGGCACCTTCCATGCCTTGACCGCTTCGGAGGCCCTCACCGCGATCGGCGCCTGGCCTTCCAACGCATGCGATTTCATGATCCACAGGCCAAGCACCACTCCGAGGATGGCCGTGATGGCGGCCATGACGAACGTGACGGGAATGGTGGCGTTCACCGTGGTGTAGGTGGCGCCGGTGATGCGGCTTCCCTCCTGCGTGAGGTGCGAGAACACGCCAAGCACCTGGTTCGCGGCCCAGGCGAACATGTTGAGCATCAGCCAGATGCCGATCTGTCGGCGCGCGCGCTTTGTGATGTGGAACAGGCCGCGGCCATGCACCGGCATGGTGACGCGTATGCCGCCCATCATCACGTGGGTGATGACGGAGAAGACGATTCCCGCCAGCAACAGCAGCGAGACGGCCGACATGACCAGCTTCAATCCGGGAAGCACGAACACGTAGAAACCGTTGTCGATGCCGAACTGCGGGTCCTTGGTACCGAAGCTCTGCGCGTTGAACATCAGCAGGATCTCGGACCAGTTCGTGTTGAACCGTGCGCCGAACACCAGGCCGACGATCAGCGAGACGGCCACCGCTATGCGGCGCGCGCTTCGGGAACTGACGCTTTTGCCGATCTCTATGGTGTCGCCGTTGATCCGGATCGTCGATCCGTCGGCGCCGTCCGGACGAGCCCGGATGGCAAGCGTCGCGGAGAGGAAGCTGACCGCTGCCATGACGATGGCATACGCGACCCACAGGCCGATCCGCGTGCCGAGCTGCGTCCAGATCACGCTTTGGAAGCCGAGCTGGGCGTACCACATGACATCCGTGATGAAACGCGCGAGCGCGAAGAAGAGGCCGACGATAATGGCCAGCGCGAGCACGATGCCGAGGAATATCCGATTCCCCCTCGATTGGCGGGGCCGATTCGGTCTGCCGGTGATGCGCGGACCCGAGGATCTCCTTGGCGGCATGCCCGCGGTGGCCTTCGGCGCGTCATCTCCGTCCGTCTCGACATCGAGGATGATCGGATCGTCGCCCGATCCGCCATCGCGCCGTTTTCCGGAACGTCCCGAACCGTCTTCGGGATCGAACATGGGACCAAACATATCAAAAAAAGACATGGCAACAGCCTATCGGCAGGCTAGGAGCTGCATGCAGTGGAACGCCAAACGTTTACGGCTTCATTGAAAACCGTTTCCGGAACGGTGAATCCGGGGAGCTTGGCGCCTCCATGCGATAATGGGCGTCATGAGGAGAGTCACCGTTTCCGCCGTCCGAATCCGAATCATGGCGATGCTCATGGCGGTCATACTGCCGGCGATGCTGGCGTCCTGTTCCGCCCCGGGCTTTTCGGCGTCGGCCCATCATGAGGCCGTGCGACGGTCAAACGCCATGAATGGAACGCTCGACCGTGAAAAGACGCCGGCCGCCAATACGGATGCGTCATCGCACGACAAGGCCGTGAAGGCGGTCGAGGCGATGTCGATGCAGGAACGTGTGGGGCAATTGGTCATGGCGCCGTTGTACGCGGGTTCCGACCCGTCCACGTTGCAGCATCTGATCGCAGACCAGCATGTAGGCTCCGTGCTCGTCATCGGCAATTGGACGTCCGGCACGGCGGGAGTGGCGGCGGCCCCCCCGGCGCCGCCGTCCCATGCGCCCCCGGACGAACAGCCGGAGATGGCCACCGACCAGGAGGGCGGCCAAGTGCAGCATCTGCAGGGGTCGGGGTTCGACCGCATGCCCTCGGCCGTCGACCAAGGCAGGATGACCACCGACACGTTGCGTGAATCGGCCGCCGTCTGGGGGTCGCAGTTGAAATCGGCCGGAATCAACGTCGATCTGGCCCCTGTAGTGGGCACGGTGACCGTGGATCGCGCCTCGAACGATCCGGTCGGCGCGTTGAACCGCGATTTCGGTCTTGACGCCGCGGGAAACGCCGAACATGCGAAGGCGTTCATCGAAGGAATGGCGGATTCCGGCGTGGGAAGCGCCATCAAGCACTATCCGGGTCTGGGATCGGTGACGGGCAACACCGATTTCACCGCCGAAGGCACGCTCGACACCACCACGACATTGGATGGCGCGGAAATCGGCGCGTTCAACGAGGCGTTGCGGCGAATCCCTCCATGGTGATGATGGCTTTGGCCACGTACCAGGCCATCGACCCGAACAATCCGGCGGTGTTCTCCAGCACGCTGATCACCGACTACCTGCGCGGCACGATCGGCTTCCAAGGCGTCATCACCTCGGATTCGATGTCCGCCGCGGCGCTGAGCGGCATCGAGCCGGCGGATCTGGGCGTGAGGCTCGTCGAGGCCGGCGGCGACCTGGCGTGCATCGGCTCCTCGGATTATGTGCAGCCGGTGCTCGACGGCCTGAACGCCAAGGCCGCGGCCGACGCCTCGTTCGCACAGAAGGTGACGCAGTCCGCGATCCGTGTGATGACGCTGAAATACGACATGGGACTTGCCCGATGACCTCTGGCCTTGCGACGGCCTTGTAACGACCGCGACGGCGGCATGGGAGCGCCGAGTTCCCGATGAGCCGGCATGCGTCAGGCGCGTTCTCCGGTCCTACAATGGCATATGCGTAACCGTCGCCGACAAGGCATCCGACAAAGGAGAGACATGAAGACGTTGGTATTGGTGTTCCATCCGCATCTGGATCGATCCCAAGTGAATCGCAGGCTCATGAATGCCGCTGAGGGCACCGCGAATGTGACTGTCGTGGATGAGTATGCCGCATATCCCGATTTCCGCATCGATTCCAAACATGAGCAGGAGCTTATCGAGGCGCATGACCGCATCGTCCTGCAGTTCCCGTTCTACTGGTACAGCTCCCCCGCCTTGCTCAAGCAATGGGAGGACAGCGTGCTGCAGGCCGGCTGGGCTTACGGCGGCGGCCATGCGTTGGAGGGCAAGGAATTCATGTTGGCAGTGTCGACCGGCTCCCCCGCCGAATCCTATACGCGCGAGGGCAGTCACGTGCGCACGATGGAGGAGTTGCTTTCCCCGTTCGAGACCACGTTCCGCCACACGCATGCCACATATCTGAAGCCGTTCCTCATCCAAGGGGTGGCGTCCAACAGCGAGGACCAGATCGACGCGCAGGTGGCCGAATATCCGAAGGCGCTGACCGACTGACAACCGGTTCCGCCGCCCGCGGCGTGGATGGATGTACGCGCCGCTTCGTCATACGATGGCGGGCCGGCGGGCGGCGGACAGGAACCAGCCGGGAACCATCCATGACCCATCGCAAAGGCCGTCCGCGGCAGCCGTCTTCGCGGACGCCGAATCCCTATCGAATTCGGCGTCTGGAACCGGTCACTGCGGGCGGCCTTCCCTATCCTGCCGTGCGGATCGTCCCGCGGGACGATCCGCACGGCGGCCATCATCGCGCCTTGAGCACGTCTTCGACGATGAGTTCGGACTTGAGCCGGTACCGCCGGTACAGCGACTCGGTCGGCTCGAGGTCGGTGAGCTCCTTGGCCGCTCCATACGAAAGCACCTTCATGTCGCGCGGACCATAGTAGGCCGCGACCTGTTGGCCGAATCCGCCTGCCAAAGAACCGTCTTCCAGGGTCACCACGATGCGGTGGTCGGCCTGCAGCGCGTCCAAGGTCTCGACGTCGAGATCGGAATACACGCGCGGATCGATCACCGTCGCGTCGATTCCCTTCCGCGCCAATGCCTCGCGCACCTTGAGCCCCAACGGCAGGAAGTTGCCCAACGCCAGAATCGCGACGTCGGATCCCCTGGCGATCGTTCGCATGTTGAGCTGGTCCTGCGTGAACGGTTCCGTGGCCGGCTCGGCCGGAGCCGCTCCCAGAAGGCCGCGCAGATCGGCTTCGGTGGTCAACGTGCCCGGTTCGGCGATCACCACCGGACGGCCCGCGTGGTCGATGGCCCAGTCGAGCATGGCGAGGTATTCCTCTTTGGTCGCCGGGGCGAGGCCCGTCAATCCCGGAATGGTGTTCGTCATGGCGATGGGGAAATAGTTGGCGTGCGTGTTGTCGCCCGGACCGATGGCATCGCCGTAGCCGGACACGATGATCGTCGCCGCGCTGCCCTGCAGCCCCAGGTCCTGCTGCAGTTGGTCATAGGCGCGCTGGAGGAACGAGGCGGTCACCTCGAACACCGGCTTCCCGCCAGCCTTCGCGATTCCGGAGATTTCCGCCACGGCGTTCTGTTCCGCGATGCCGACGTCGACGAACTGGCTGCCGGCTTCGGCGCGTTCCTTCGGACCGAAGCCGCCCACGCCCGGGGTTCCGGCTGAGATCACCACCACGCCGCGGTCCTGCCTCATCTTGTCCATCAGATACCTGCGGGACAGTTCCGCGTAGCTTTCGCCGGCCGGTTGCGCCTTGCGGGCCTCAAGCACCTTGGCAGGAAGCACCCAGTGGCCGGATTCCTTGTCATGTTCCGCCCAGTCGAGGCCATGGCCCTTGTCGGTATGGATGTGTACGACGACCGGATGGTCGATGTCCTTGACCTCTCTGAGCGCCGCGATCATGGCCTGCACGTCGTTGCCGTCCGCCACGTACCGGTAGTCGAGGCCGAACGCCTTGAACAGGTTGCGTTCGGAAGTGCCGTTGGTGGCGCGCAGTTCGGCGAGTCCCTTGTAGATGCCGCCGTGGTTCGGCGCGATGGACATCTCATTGTCGTTGAGGATGACGATGAGGTTGGTGGTCATCTCCCCCGCGTTGTCGAGTCCCTCAAGCGCCTCGCCCTCGCTCATCGAGCCATCGCCGATGAACGCGACGACGTTCTCCCTACGACCGAGCAGATCACGTCCCTTGGCCATGCCCACGGCCATGGAGATGGAGGTGCCTGTGTGGCCGACCACGAAATGGTCGTGCTCGCTTTCACCCGGATGCGTGTATCCGGAAACGTCGTGGTAATGGGCCGGGTCGAGGAACGCCCGCTTGCGGCCGGTCAGGATCTTGTGCGTGTAGGACTGGTGGGAGACATCCCAGATGAATTTGTCTTTCGGGGAGTCGAACACGTAGTGCATGGCGATGGTCGCTTCCACCACGCCCAGATTCGGTCCGATGTGCCCACCGGTTTCCGTGACTCGTCTGATCAGCGTCTGACGAATCTCGTCGGCGAGGGCGGGCAGCTCGTCCTCGCCGAGCCGCTTGAGATCCGCCGGGCCGTTGATGTCATTCAGGTACGTCGACATGAAATCCCCATTCTGCGAGTGGCTGATTTTCGTTCCCACAATATGGCTTGAAGTCAGCTCGAAGTCAATACGGCGTGTTCGCCCCAGGCCGAACGGACGGGCCCGACATAGCGGGAGTGTGCTTTGGAGGACGTTCGGCCGGGAACCGGCACCCGCCATATCGATCAGGCGAACGCCGTCTGGATGAGCAGCATGTAGACCGCGGTGCCGCCGGCGATGGACAGCAGCATGTTGCGCCGCCACACGTGCAACGCGACGATGACGACGATGGCGAGCGCCTCGGGCACGCCATGGCTTCCGGAAAGCGGCCGCACGTTTTTCAGCGAATAGACGACGAGCAGTCCCGTCATGGCGTATGGCAGGACCTTTCCCAGGTAGTCGACGATTCGCGGTGGCTGTTTGGATTCGGGGAACAGCACGAATGGCAGGAACCGTGTGATGACGGTGCCCAGCACCGCCATGAGGATGGTGACGACGCCCTGCCAGACGGTCATGGTCATCATGCTTCGCGCTCCTTCCGCGGATGGCGGCCATCGGCACCGTCATCCGCTCCCTTCGTTGTTGTCTGCCGTGAATCGGCAACATCTATCTCCGGCTCCTTCAGATCGTCGAGATACGGACGGAGCAACAGGAACATCGCCAGCATGGCGATCAGCGAGGGAATCATGAAATCGTCCGCGCCGAACAACGAAAGGCAGATCGCCGGCACCACGATGCCGGTCAATGCGGCCATGTGGCTTTTGCGCGTGGTGGTGAGCCATTGGTCCACGAAGATGACGACGAACAGCGCCGTCATGACGAAATCGAGACCGTCGGTGTCGAAGGTGATCCTGCCGCCGATGACGCCGCCGAAGGTCGCTCCCGCCACCCATGAGACCTGGTTGAGCAGGGAGACGAAGAAGTAGAACCATCCCCGGTCGACGTTTTCGGGAATGCGCGCGCTGCTGTTGACCGCGAAGGTCTCGTCGCACATGGCGTAGATCAGATACGGTTTCTTCAATCCCATGTTCTTGAACCGTCCGAGCATGGACAGCCCGTAGAACAGATGGCGGGTGCCCATCATCACGGCCAGCAGGAACGTGGCGAAGGGATTGAACGCGGAGACCAGCAGGTTCACGGTGACGAACTCCATGGAACCGGTGTAGATAAGCGCGCTCATGCACAACGGCCACAGGAAGGAGAAGCCACGCGTGCCCATCAGCACGCCGTACGACATGGCGAGGAAGAAGAAGCTGATGCAGATCGGCAGCACCTTGGGCAGCGCCGCCTTCAATGCGCGCGCCCTCGCTCCCCCGTTGTGGTGCGTCATCCGGTTCGGCTCCTTTCCCGTGTGCGCGTTCGTGCCCCATCCACCCATGTGTTCATCCCATGGTAGTGGCGCGGCGGCGGGGCAAACACCCCATCGCATATCGGCTTTGCTTATAACAAGCTGCAAGTCGAATCGTCCATGCGGATCCAACGTCCATCATCCCGACCGCAAACGCCGCGCCGGCAATCCGGCCATCGACGTCGTCGTCCTCGCGTCTCCCGAGAGCCTCGCCCCCGCCGGAATCCAAACGGACCCCCACCCGGCATCTAAAGCCGGCATCTATAGTGGGATGGCAGGCGCATCGGCGAGACCATCATCGCCGATGCTCATCGACGACATGGGTGGGACCACGACGAAGGAGCTGCCATGGGATACGCATTGGTCACCGGAGCATCCAACGGCATCGGACGCGAACTGGCGGCATTGTTCGCCGCGAACGGACACGATCTGGTGATCGCCGCACGCGACCGGAACCGGCTCGACGAGGTGAGACGTCGCCTCGAACGGCGTTTCGGCGTGCATGTGGAGACGTTCGCCATCGATCTGAGCGAGCCGGACGCGCCACGGAAGCTTCATGACTTCACGGATTCGCAGGCGATCCATATCGAATACCTCGTCAACAACGCGGGCTTCGCCGACTGGACCGGCTACCTTGACGCCGATTGGGACAGGCAGCGGCGGATGATGCGACTCAACATGGAGACGCTCGCCGAACTCACCTACCGGTATGGCCGCGACATGCGCGACGCGGGACATGGCAGAATCCTCAACATCTCCTCGGTCGCCTCGATGATGGCCGGACCGTATATGGCCACGTACTTCGCGTCGAAGGCGTTCGTGCGCTCGCTTTCGGAGGCCGTGGCCCACGAGTTGCGCGGCACGGGCGTGACAATCACTTGCGTATGCCCAGGGCCGACCGCCACCGGCTTCGCCAAGGCCGCGCGGATGCACGGCAGAAACTTCTTCACCATGACCAGACCGGCGACGGCACGCCAGCTCGCGGCGTACGCGTACCGCAGGATGATGCGCGGCGACACACTCGCCTACCACGGTGCGCTCACCAAAGCGGGCGCGTTCGCGGAACGGCTTCTTCCCCGCGCCGCCGCCCGGCGAATCGCATCATTCATGAACGGCGGGAATCCGCGACGCTAGGCGTCCGTCCGCGGCAGTCACATCTGCGCGACGAAGAAGAAGCGCCGCATCGGCAACAATACGGTGCCATCGCGCTGTTCCGGATAAACGGCACGCAAACGATTCACGAACGTGCGCTCGTACTGTTCACGCAAATCGTCCGTCGGAAGCTGGGATAAATACGGTCGCATGCCCGTGCCGCGGTACCATTCGACGACGCCCTCGTAACCGGCGAGCGCATGCCAGTACGTGGTCTCCCAGACGCTCACCTGTTTTGCCATCGGCGCGATGAGGTCGTAATAGGCCCTGACATCGAAGCGGTCACCACCCAGATGGCAATAAGGTCGCGCACCGCCGCTGCCGATGTATTGGTCGAACGGCGGTTCCACGGCCAATTCACGCATAATGGTGTGCGTGCGCTGGCTGATGGTTTCCGGGAATTGGCATGCGGCGATGCCACCGTCCCTGACGCGACGCAGCATTTCGGGAATCACCGTGCGGTGGTCCGGCACCCACTGCAGGCACGCGTTGGTGAACACGATATCGAAATCGTCGTCCAGCTTCTCCAACGCGGTCGCGTCCTGGACCGCGAATTCGATGTCGGGATGCTGGACCCGCGCGGACTCGACCATCGTTTCGGAGGAATCGATGCCGATGATTCGCGCATGGGGATAGCGCTCTCGCAACAACGCGGTGCTGTTGCCCGGGCCGCAACCGATGTCGAGGGCCTTGCGGATCGTACCGTCGTCGGCGGGCAGCCTTTCGCATAGGTCGCGGCTGGGGCGGGTGCGCTGGTCGGAGAATTTCAGGTACTGTTTGGCATCCCATGTAAACGTCATGCCGCCTACCTTAATTCGCAAACGGATCGCGGGATTCCCGGGTCTCGATCCACGACCGCCGCAGTCGGGGACATCGTCTGTGATGTTGCTCACATACGGGAATGAAATGCCGTCTTTTTGTGAAAACCCACGAAAAGACGGTTTGCGATATGCGGATGGACACAACGGGAATCGCGGCCATCGAGTTACTATGAAGCACATGACTGAAACCGTTTCATCCTTACTTGGCACGTCCGGAGAGTGGTCGAATCCGTTGCGCGACCCGCGCGACCTGCGGCTTCCCCGCATCGCCGGCCCGTGCAGTATCGTGATTTTCGGCGTGACCGGAGATCTTTCCCGCAAGAAGCTGCTTCCCGCCATCTACGATCTGGCGAACCGAGGTCTGCTGCCACCGAGCTTCGGATTGACCGGCTTCGCCCGCCGTGATTGGACCGAGGACCATTTCAGGGATTTCGTCAAGGAACATGTGAAGGCCCGCTGCCGCACCCCGTTCAAGGAATCCACTTGGAACCAGCTGGCTGCCGGCATCCGTTTCGTCCAGGGCACGTTCGACGACCCGAAGGCGTTCGAACGTCTTTCCGACACGGTGGCGGAACTCGACCGCGACCGCGGCACGCGTGGCAACCACGCGTTCTATATGTCGGTGCCGCCGCGCGCGTTCCCGCAGGTTTCCCGCCAGCTCGCCGACTGTGGTCTGGCGAAGTCCTCCGAGGGTGCCTGGCGCCGTGTGATCATCGAGAAGCCGTTCGGCCACGATCTCGCCAGCGCCAAGGAGCTCGACCGCGTCGTCTCCGAGGTGTTCGACCCGTCGAGCGTGTTCCGCATCGACCACTACCTCGGCAAGGAGACCGTGCAGAACCTGTTGGCATTGCGTTTCGCGAACGCGATGTACGAGCCGATCTGGAACAACAACTACGTCGATCACGTGCAGATCACCATGGCCGAGGACATCGGCGTGGCCGGACGCGCCGGCTACTATGACGGCATCGGCGCCGCGAGGGACATCATCCAGAACCATCTGCTGCAGCTCATGGCGCTGACCGCCATGGAGGAGCCTGTCTCCTTCTCCGCGGCCGATCTGACCGCAGAGAAGACGAAGGTGCTCTCCGCCGTGCGTCTGCCGAAGGACCTGGCCGCGCACACCGCGCGAGGCCAGTACGCCGCCGGATGGCAGGGGTCGCATGAAGTCGTCGGCTACTTGGACGAAAAGGGCATCGACCCCAACTCCACCACCGAGACCTAT
>ERZ808258.426-NODE-426-length-17131-cov-3.886507_pt1 | contig 17131 bp, 15 predicted proteins | sample MGYA00521280_ERZ808258 | MGnify/ENA primary metagenome ERZ808258 (study PRJEB31516, sample SAMN03275585) | gut metagenome | biome: mammalia-associated habitat; material: feces | host: Papio cynocephalus | place: Kenya | collected 2012-07-19 ...
TTAGAGTATTACACAGGAAACCTATTAAACGTTTTTCTGCCGTGAAAAAATTTCTGGCCGACAACTATAACACATTGATGAGTAATTGGAATCAAGGAGAAGAAGATTACACAGACGTTTGGTTTGAGGATGGAGATTATGCCAAATTTTGTTTACGTGATTACTGCGAAAAGCACAAACAAGAATTTCTTCAATGGAAGGAGGACTGACAATGTCAGACCATTATTCAGAAGACTATTACGCAGAAGATGAAGACACGTTTAACCTTCGCGAATGGATGGACGAATTCAATCGCATTAGAGAATTAAACAAGAGTATGTACGAATATCCTGCTGGTTGGGGTGATCTAATAGCATCCGATGAGCAGCAAGAATGTGCTTTGTCAGAGGCTACTCTAGAAACCAAAGATTCTGGGTTGCCATACAACATATGGTTCGACTCTGCTGCTAAAGGTCGTAACGCACGGCACCATGAAATGAGAGTTAAGATCATTATTAAAGACTCCAAATCTACCAATAGAGTTTCACTTATTATCCCCAATGACAGAGAAGTAATAATAGACGGTCACGCTAACGTAAAGAACATAAAAGGCTTCGCTGAGATTAGAAGGTTTTTGTTAGATCCTGACAACTATAGATTGATATGCAAATGGTGGAATAACTCATTCTCAAGCGCAGATGAGTATGCAGAATTCGAGGGAAAACCTGACGAGATGGTTGTAAGTCTACTAAAAGACAGATGCAAAAATAGGAACAGAAAACACTGGTAAATTAACACAATAAATTGTACACTCAATAAATAGAAGAGCACAAAAGGCGCCGGGCAGCTATGCTGCTGAGGTGCCTTTTTGCATACATCATGATCCCGTAGATTTTTAGCTACAAAAGCGTCAGGCTGGCTGCCATCAAGCACAGCAGCAGGCGCTTTTTAATTTATTACAAATTGTTTAATAAGCTAACTTAAGCTTAAATTTTAGCCTAAAATATTCTTCCTAAAATTGACTTTTGCTGGAATTTAAAGCTATATTTTAGACGTTTTATTGCCAAGCATTTTAACTACGGCACATAAGACAAAAGTAGTCAACATCTTAAACTATGGCAACTGAGCCAAGTTTATATATATATATAGCTCGGTTGGCAAATTTTACACCCGGAGGTGATTACTATTACTGCTAGCGAGATTGATTATTTTAAAAGAGAACCGTACAAGAAGGAGCGCCTAGCTTTCACTAAGCGTGGTAATAAGCTTAAGCTCATTAAGCTCAAGAAAGGACAGCGCTACCCTCCTTTGCTAGTCTATGAGCCCCCAGATTATAAAATAAAACTAGGAATAGTTCGGTTGGCCGATCCGCGTAAACACCGCATCACGGATTTTGCTGCTAAAGTTGGTTACGGTCACGAAGGATGTACCAATCGATGTTTTATTTGCAAATCATGGGAGACATGTTCGGACTTTTTCTACAACACGGATTATCTTCTTAGCGAAGAATCAGGGCTGCCTTATGATATTTACTTCGATATTGTGGGCAAAGAGCATGGAGATCATGAAACTATATTTCCACCCAGTGTAAGAGTATGGGTAGACTATTTGCGGCTACTTATTCCAGTAATACTTTCACCAACAAACCCATATATTCCTAAACATATTTGGGTTAGAGTATTACACAGGAAACCTATTAAACGTTTTTCTGCCGTGAAAAAATTTCTAGCTGACAACTATAACACATTGATGAGTAATTGGAATCAAGGAGGAGAAGATTACACATACGTTTGGTATGAGGACGGAGATTACGACAAATTTTGTTTACGTGAATTATTGCGAAAAGCACAAACAAGAATTTCTTCAATGGAAGGAGGACTGACAAATGTCAGACTATTACTCAAAATACCGTTACGCAGAAGATGACCACAAATTTAATATTCGCAAATGGATGGACGAATTTGATCAGATAGATGCAAAAATAGGAACAGAGAACACCGGTAAATTAACACAATAAATTGTACACTCAATAAATAGAAGAGCATAAAAGGCGCCGGGCAGCTAGGCTACTGAGGTGCCTTTTTGATTTATTACAAATTATTTAATAAGCTAACTTAAGCTTAAATTTTAGCCTAAAATATACTTCCTAAAATTGACTCTTGCTAGAATTTAAAGCTATAGTTAAGACGTTTTATTGCCAAGCATTTTAGTTATGGCACATAAGACAAAAATAGTTAACACCTTAAATTGTGGCAACTGAGCCAAGTTTATATATATCTAGCTCGGTTGGCAAATTTTACATTCGGAGGTGATTACTATCAGCGAAACAAACGTTGATGGAAAAACGCGGTACAAAAAAGAGCGCCTAGCTTTTACTAAGCATGGTAATAAGCTTAAGCTCATTAGGCCTAAGAAAGGACAGCGCTACCCTCCTTCATTGGTCTATGAGCACCCATATGGAATAGGAATAATCAGCTTAAGGGATCAAAAATATTACCGCTCACATAAATTCAAAACCCCAGGACATTTTGACGGTAAGGGATGCTTAATTTATGATTGCGACGATTGTTGGTATTGGGACGCATGCGAAGACTTCTTCTATGCTATGGAAAGATTTGATGAAGAATTATCAGGACTGCCATACCCAGGACTACCCTATATTATTGACATGAATTCTTTTGGCAAAGATCGTCATACAAGGCCGAATCCTCCCAACTTAAGAGTAATTGTTGGAAACTTAAGCATACCAGTTATAATATCCCCTACTAATCCGTATATCCCTAAAAATATTTTAGTTACAATTCTACACGGAAAACTGTTTCCTCATTTCAATGTCATCAGAAAAATCATTATCGATAATTACGATGACCTAATGGCGCACTGGAACAACCCCCCCTTCACTACAACATATTACGTCCACTAGCTAAATACTGCCAAAAGCATAAGCAAGAGCTGGAACTAATGCAGAAAGGTGAATTAGATGATAACAATCGATAGATACGGTAATTACCGTAGCGACGATCCAGATTTTATTATGTGGAACGAATGCCTCCTCTTTAATGAATGCGTTCTCCTTGAAAACAATATTGAGCTACAGGAATTAGGTATGTCTAATGCCTGTGCAATATGGTTCGATAAGGCAGCTAAAGCTCGCAGCACTGGGCATCATGAAATTAGAGTTAAGGCTATCTTAAATGGAACCAACAAAAAACTTCCCTTAATCATTACTCGCTCAAATGCCACTACTATTAAAGGCCATACTACTAAAGAAATTAGGAAATTTTCAGAGTTAAAAAAATTCTTACTGGATAACTACGACGACATAGAAGACTTGTGGAATGAAAGAATAAAAGTTGAAGAGTTATTTTCCAGGTTTAGAAAAAAGTACGCAAAGAGTAGAAAAAAAAATAATCAGCTTAGTATATAAAAAGTTGCACATTCAACGATAAATTACATCAATAAAAAGGCGCCCCAGCAATAAAGCTGAGGCGCCTTTTAGTATAAGTTCGAACCTAAACACCAAACCAGCGGTATAAAGCTCCGAACTACTCTATAAGCTTAGCGCCAAGAATCATAGTCGCGATCTTTGTTGCGACGGTCGCGCTTATTGTTGCGGCGGCCACCGGAACTTGGCGGCGGATACATATCGACTAAGCTGGACATATCGAAGTCTGCGTCAAAAGAAGAAGCCGACGGGGTATAATTGTTGTTAGAACGAGGAGCGCTAGGACGACTGCTGTTATTACCATAATTGCGGGAACCGCCAGAACGTGAAGCGCCGCCGTTATTGGCGCGGTAACAGTCGGAGCAATAGACAGGGCGACCGTTAGTAGGTTGGAAAGGAACTTGCGTTTCCTTGCCACATTCAGCGCATACGGCGCTATACATCTGGCGAGGGGGACGCGTATTGGCTGCTGCAGCGCTATTTTCTGCGCCACCATTATTGTTACGAGGGGCTTTGTTTCCGCCCTGGCCGGCCTTACGCGCAGCTCTACAGCTGGGGCAACGGCGAGGCTCGCTCGTAAATCCTTGGGACGCATAAAACTCTTGTTCACCTTCGGTGAACACAAACTCAGCGCCGCACTCGACGCATTTTAGGGACTTATCCACTCCGATTTAGATCTCCAGTATATTTTACAAAGGCATACAAATTTCTTAAATAAAAGAAACCCTGCTCGCTAAGCTTAGCATTTTTAAAGTTCTCTTTCAATACTGATAAGGGGGAAAAATAGATCGGAATTAAGAAGGAAAAAAGTTTAGATTGCTAGACTAGACTACAGTCGATCTGGCATTTCTCACTGTCTTTTTCTTTTCCTTTCGATAATTCTAACCGGCGGTAACTTATTTATGATTTTTTCAGTTCAAATAAAAGAAAGCATCAGCAATTTAGCAATTCTAGCTCTGGCTTTCAGTTTACTAAGCAGCGGCTGTCAAAAATCTTCAGGCACTGCTTCTGTAGACAATTTATCAGCAGCCAATCAAAAAGCCGCTCAACAGGTTACAGCTAAAGTTGACAATGGTTCTTTATCCCCGTCTTTACCCAAAACAGCTAGCATTTTTGATGCTACCAAAGCTTGGCAAGATTTAGTATACCAAGTAGAAATCGGCCCTCGTTATGTCGGTAGTACCGGTTCTATCCGAACTCGTCAATGGCTAAAAAAAGAGTTAAATAACTTAGGCAGCCAAATCTATGAGCAAAAATTTACGGTAAATACCGTAGAAGGCCCCAAAGAATTTGTTAATATTATCGCTTTTTTAGAACCAAGTAACGCTGTTCAAGCTTCTCCTAATACAGAAGCTAATAATAAATCGCCAAACGCTCAAAATAATTACAGCAATCAGGCTGCAACTTCTAAAGATACTGCAGAATCTACCACAGCTATAGTTTTAGGTGCTCACTATGACACAAAATACTTTAAGGACATAAACTTTGTGGGAGCCAACGACGGAGCTTCAGGCACAGCTGTACTTTTGGAACTAGCTCGAGTTTTCAAAAAGCAGCCCTTGAAGCAACACAAACTTGTACTTTGTTTCTTTGACGGCGAAGAATCTTTTGGTGAATGGAGCGACAATGACGGAACTTATGGCAGTAGATATTTTGTCGAAAATTTAGGTAAAGCCACTTCGCCTCTTAAGCTCGAGGTAAAAGATGTTGTAGCTGCAGTAGTTGTGGATATGGTCGGAGACAAGAAATTGCACCTTACTTACGATACTATATCTCATCCACAGCTTTTGGAAATGCTTTTTAACAAGGGCCGTGAGCTAAAATTTACCAAACAATTCAAGCGCAGCGACGTAGGTGCTATTTCCGATGATCATCTCCCCTTCTTATTGGCCAAAATTCCAGCCGTGGATGTTATAGGCTTTAATAACAACGAAAACGGACTTTATCCTAGTTATTGGCACACTGCTGAAGATACGCTCGATAAAGTTTGTGCCGACAGCTTATATGTAGTTGGCACTACTGTAGAACTTTTCGTCCGAGATTTAGATGAAGTTTTGGAATAGTTGCTTGACTGTGAACTACCCATCACCTAAAGGTGATGGGCTTCTAAGGAGCTAACGCTCCTATTTAATAACTTTCAAGGCAAGCTCTTAAAGCCAACACCTAATTCTAATGCTGACAATTAGGACAATAAACGCTACTGCGACCGCCTATAGTTTCTTTGCGAAGTTCTTGACCACAAACTAAACAAGGTTGACCGCCACGCCCATATACTTTAAGCTGGGCGGCATTATTACCTTTATGACCATCAGCATCACGATAATCTGAAAATGTAGTGCCACGATTATCAATTGATTTTTGCAAAATAGGTTTAATCACATTAAAGATCGCTTCTATTTCAGAATCAGTTAAACTTTTTGCTGATCTTGTCGGTAAAATATGACTTGCAAAAAGAACTTCATCTGCATAAATATTGCCTAAACCAGCCACTATGGATTGATCTAAAAGAGCTGTTTTTATAGCTCTAGATGTTTTCTTTAATCCTTTAGCAAAATTATCAATAGTATAATCACTTCCAAAAGGATCCGGCCCTAAAGAATTAAGTTCAGGAGAATTTTTAAGTTCATTTTTAGCGTAAAGATACCACTTACCAAATTGGCGTATGTCTCTGTAACATAATGAAGTATGGCCATCTAAATACAAAATAATATGAGTGTGTTTATCGGGCTCAAACTGTCCTTTAGCTCTCTGTAAACCGGTTATAGGATGGACAGTAAATTCATTAGTGTCAGGCAAATTAAGGTCACGAAAAGTCAGCTGACCGGTCATGCCTAAACGCACTAAAACAGAGTAATTTTCGCTGTCAAGAATAAGAATTTTGCCCAAGCGACGTACCTGAGTAAATTTATGTCTCACTAGAGCTTCCGTAAGCCCTTTTGAATCGGTATTTATGAGCAATTTAGGAAGTTTAATTTCTATACTCTCGACAATATGTCCAGGCAATTTATCTTCTAAACCGCGACGTATAGTTTCTACTTCAGGTAATTCCGGCATTTTATACTCTCTTCTACTTCAAAAAGATGAACTGTATCATAAAAAGACAAACTATCCATTGTTCAAAATTTATTTTTTCCAGCCCAAAGAGCGACAAACTTATACCAAAGCCCGCTTTCTCATGAAAACGGGCTCTAAAGAGCTTAGCTTATCTAAACTTAATAAACTAAGAATGTCTGCGTCCTTGACGACGAGCTGTTCCTACAGCATCATAAATCATCATGCGCAACTGATCGGGAACCATTTCCGGCCCCTTATCTTGCATAGCTTTGCCTAAGGCCAAGGCCAACCCCGGCTTAGAGGCAACTCGAATAGCTCGCTTGATTAAATCCTTAGATTTTTCCCCTTTTTTGCTGCCCTGCTGAGCTGGACCGGCTATTTTGCGGAAGACATCTTTATAATCGTACTCGCTTTCCCAGAAGCAATTCTCAATATCTACTTCTTTTAGGACAGTGATGCGTCCCAAACCAGCAGCTTCGGCGTAAGGCTTAGCCAATTTTCCATAAGTATGGCCAGCTTTGTCTCCATCGGCTAAAAGATGCCAACTAATGCCCAGCTCATTTGCTAAATTAGCCAAAGGAGCTAAACCACACTGAGCAAATTCGACCAATTCTATACCTTCGCTCCAAAGATCAAAGCCCAAAACTCTGGCAATTTCTGGTAACAGCCAACACTCAGTCTCACCCTCTACTAAGAGCCAGAAACGCATAAATAAAGCGGCTCCACGCCTAATACGTAAATGATAAGCTATGCGACGCAAGTCATTTATATGAATATGGCCGGAGTTTACTCTGTAAACGCTAGCAATACCCTCAGGAGAGCGAACCATACGGCGAATACCAGTTAAAGGCACAGCCGAAAGTAAGTCGGAATTGTTGGTAGAAAGCAAACGCTGCGGCGACATACGGTCTATCAAGCTCCAGACAGACGTAAGCATAAGCGGGTGCAAATAAGCCTCAGGATCTTCCACAGAAAGTAACGGATAATAATCACCGTTGCCATCATTGGCTTCAGCAAAACCTTGAGATTGTGCTTTAAAGAACGAATCGGCAAAGGCCAACATAGCTAAGCTTCTAGCACCAGTGCCGCGTAAAAGGGCACTAAAACGTTCATAATCGTCACGCTCACGTTTATCGCCATCTATTAGCGGATTGAGCGTAGACATTGGTGCTTGTAATCTTTCCTTGATGATTCTACCGTCGCCTTTATGAGCAGATAAAATCTGAGTGTAGCGATCCTGACCGCGTTTAGAATCTTCCTCGTCAGAGAAATCACCAGCTTCATCAATGGCAGAATCGATACGTTCAGTTTCATTGCGAGAATTGTGAACCAAAATTTTTTCCAAATTGTTCAGGTTGCTTTCCAATTCGTCACGATGAGCGGCAATAAACTCTTGAGCAGAGCATTGGGCATTTTCTGTCAATTCAGAATAGGCCTGACTAAAGAGTGAATCAACCTTATCTTGAGCTGGACGCTGTTCTTGGCCACTTCTAATAGGCGGAAGCAGAGCGCCAGGACGAATACGCAAGAAAGGACAAACAGTCTTAATTGTTTTTAAGTACTCTAAAGAATCGGCCAATTCAATTTTCTCATGTTTGGCATCTTCAAAGTGATACTCAGTGTAAACCTGATTTCCCTCGCGTCTAGCTTTTACGCAAAGGTAAAAATTAAGTACTCGAGCCATACGACCGCCACGCATAAGTAAATCGGTCATAAAGCGCTCATCTTTGAACTTTTGTAAGCTACTATAAGAAGCGCAAGCTCTTTCCTCTTGCAAAGACTTGAGCGATCCCTCCTCAGAGGAAGAACTGTCTGTTTCGGCGGTATGCCTATATAGTTCGCTAGCTTCATCAGCTCGCAAAACCCGAGAGCCATTTTCTTCAGCTTCCATATATTCTGAAGTTGCATGTTTATCTATAGCTTCAGTTTTGTTGCCGGAAAAGCTCCCCCCAAAGCCGATCATTATGCGCATCTCTTTAGTTTGTAAATCTTCTGAAGCAGCTGTCGCATAATAAAATGTTTCACGATTGCGATGGAAGTCGGAAGCACTTATATCAAAACCATCCTTAGGCACATTGCGCCCCAGAACAGCTTCTAAAGCGTTCAAAATACTGGACTTTCCACAGCCATTTTCTCCAATAAGTACGGTGACGCGACTCTGGAAAGAAATATCAACTCTTTTTATAGAACGGAAGTTCTCTATAAGCAAACTACGTACAAACACGTCTTTTTTTTTCGCGATGCTTAAGCCGTTGCCTTCTTCCAAATTTGAAGGAAAAAGAAAGACCCCAAACAAAAAGCTGTTTCAGCTCCATCTTTATAAGAAATAAGCAAAAAAAATAATACCAACGAGGCCTAGAAAATGCGTCAGTTACAGCTTTTAGAACCTGGCAAAGTAGAACTGAAAGAGGTGCCCATTCCTCATGCTGAATCCGGAGAAGTTGTACTGAAAATTAAAGCCGCCTTAACTTGCGGTACCGACTTAAAAACTTTTAGACGCGGTCACCCCAAATTTAAGTTGCCAATGCCCTTTGGTCATGAATTTTCCGGCGATATAGTCGAAATAGGCAGTGGTAGCGTCAAAAACTTTAAAGTCGGAGATCCGGTTATGCTGGCTCCTACTGCTCCTTGCGGCCACTGCTATTATTGTAGACGCAACTTAGGCAATTTATGCTCCTATACTATGGAGACTATGGTGCACGGCGGCTATGCTCAATATATAAAGATTCCCGCTCATGTAGCCAAAACAAATCTTTTTCATAAACCAGGCGATTTAGACTATTTTGAAGCTGCTGCCTTAGAGCCTCTATCTTGTGTAGTTTATGGCTCATCTTTTATTGACGTAAAGCCTGGACAAAGCAATGTTTTAATAATTGGAGCTGGCCCTATAGGTTTAATGTATATTCCAGTTATAAAATTGCTAGGGGCCAAACGGATAGTAGTTCTGGGACGCCGTTCACTGCGCTTGCAATGTGCTACTCAATTGGGAGCCGATGTAGTTATAGATCAGAAGTCGTGTCCATCAGAACTTTCTAAAATGAAAGAAATATTACACCATGCTTTTCAAGGTGAAAATTGTGACATCGTTATCGAGTGTACAGGCCAAACTTCAGTTTGGGAAGAGAGTTTGACTTTAGCTAATGACGGAGCTCAAGTTATGCTTTTCGGCGGCTGCGCAGGCGGTACGACTTTTAATTTGCCTTTAGCCGATATCACAAAAAGGCGACTGACTATTAAAGGCGCTTTTCATTTTATACCGGAATATGTGAAAAAGACTTATGATCTTTTGTGTAATAAAAAAATAAATATTTCCCCTATTATTACAAGAAAAATTCCGCTTTCTAAATATGATGAAATGATCAAAATATTACTTAAAGGAGATGATATTAAAATTGGCATAGAGCCAGACCTTTAGTGCACAGTTCTTGATTATATTGGACTCTGTTGTAACCGCTTTATAAATAATTAAGCTTCGTCTTCTTTTGGACAATTTTGCCAAGAAAACGAAGCTTAATTTGCTGTTACAAGCCTTCACTATAAGCTCTACGCTTAATAGATTTTTGCTGTAAAATTACGGTTTGAAAAGCGTCCTCTTCTTATCATTATAGCGCTCGATAGCTAAATCGATTAAACGTTCTAAAAGAGCGCTGTACTCCACGCCAGAAGCTTCCCAAAGCTTGCTAAACATAGAAAATTGGGTAAAGCCAGGTAAAGTGTTGACTTCATTGAGCCAAATATGGCCTTGAGGATCCATAAGGAAGTCGATACGAGCTAAACCATTTAGATCTGCGGCAGTCCAAGCTTTTTTGGCTAATCTCTTAATCTCCATAACAGTTTCGCTTGGCAGTGGCGCAGGAATAAGCAATTGCGGAGAGCCGTCATTTTTGTATTTGGTGCTGTAATCGTAAAATTTGCTGCTGTAAGTAATTTCGCCGGGTACAGAGCATTCCGGAACATCATTACCTATTACACCAATTTCAATTTCACGTGGAGCTTGACAAGCAGCTTCTACCAAAACTTTACGGTCAAATTTGGCTGCCAACACTAAAGATTGGCGCAATTCTTCTTCTGTTTCAGCTTTGCTAATGCCTACACTTGAGCCAGCATTGGAAGGTTTGACAAAGCAAGGTAAGCCAGGCTTTTTAAGCGCTTTTTCTACACATTTATCTAAGTTTGTTTCAATAGCAGAACGCAGTAAAGTTACGCTAGGCAAAACTGGCAACCCGTTGTGAGCCCAAACGTCTTTAATAACGGCTTTGTCCATACCAATAGCCGAAGCTAAAACGCCATCTCCAACATAAGGAATATCGGCCATTTCAAAAAGTCCCTGAATGGTGCCATCTTCACCGAAAGTACCATGCAAAACGGGGAAAATTACGTCAAAGTTGAGCTCTGACAATTCGTGAGAATTGTTTTTATATTCAGCAACTGAACGCCCTTGATAACCAGGACGAATAGTTGCTTCTCCCTCTTCGCTATCTTCTACAACGCCCTTATCCAGAGCCGATTTAGCTTGAGAGCCAATTACCCAGCGACCATTACGAGAGATGCCAGCAAGGAAAACATTATACTTTTCTGGAGACAAAGCAGCCGCCACAGAGCGAGCTGACAGCACGCTTATTTCATGCTCGGCCGACTTTCCACCAAAAACGACCAAAATATTAAGTTTCTTAATCATAGCCGCGCTTTGTTCTATAATTAAGGGCTTGAGCCTGCCGCTCCAGTTCTTTTTCTTTATGTGATAAAGCAGGTTTTCAGCTTATATTCGCTAAAGTTTGGCGGCTCGAGTTTGACGGCAACACTGCAAAAGTTTTACCGCTTCGCTTTTCGCTTGTATAGAAAGCGAAAATAATCGATCTAAAAAAATATAGAATTTTCGTGATAAAAAAATGTTAGAAGCAAAAGATACTATCGTTGTTTTATGCAGCCCTGAGGGCGAGGCCAATATGGGCGGGGCCGCTCGTTCTATGACTTGTTTTGGTTTAAATAAACTTATTTTAGTTTCACCACGCAAACAGCCTGGCATTACTGCTCAAAATTGGGCTTGCCATGGTTTGGAAGTATTACAAGCGGCTAAACAAGTATCCACTTTGGAAGAAGCGCTCTCCGATGTAAATTTTGCTTTTGGCTTTACTAGACGCTATGGCAAAAAGCGCCACAAGCTTCTGTCATTGCCAGACTTAAAAGGCGAATTGGATGCCCATGCTCAGCCAGGCAAAGTAGCTTTGGTATTTGGCAATGAAGAATCGGGCTTATCTAATGAAGAATTGGAAGGCTGCCACCGTTTAGTTACTATTCCCAGTGAAGGATCGCTCAACCTCTCCCACTCGGTCTCTTTAGCTTTATATGAACTTTTTGGCCGCTCTCACAGCGTCCCTGGCACTCAGCAAAAGAAGTTAGCCTCAGCAGAAAAGCGTCTCAAGTTAATGAAAGCCGTAGGCAACTATTTAGGAGAAATGGGCTATCCACCCCAGCGCGGCGCTAGCAAATTAGAAGAAATAGCTAAATTTAGCGACATATTAGATCGCGCTCAGCTAGAAGACTGGGAAATTGGTTATATTGGCGGTATGTTTAAGCACCTTTATGTAAAATTTCAGGAATTACAAGATCAAATCGATAGTCTTAAACAAGAAAAATAAGAAACAATAAAGCCCAATCGTTATTATACGATTTACGTTTTGTTGTAAGATTTTTCGTACATATTATTGCATATTAAATTTTTCTACTAGACAATAAAAATCTAACCGAAAGGATCTTATATATGAATATCAATCAATGGAAAAAAGCGGCAGCTATGTGTGGCTTAATGTTGGCTACTGTAGCTATTCAGCCCGCTTATGCAGACGCAACTCCTCAGGCTGGAGAATGTGGTAAAAAAGCTGGTTGCTGCTGTACCAAAGACGATTCTGCTTGTGCTTGCTCTAAAACAGCTTCTAACTGCTGTTGCACCAAAGCTGAAACTAATTGCGGCACTAAGTCAAAAACTGAAGCCAAAGTTGATTCCAGAACTAGCAGCGGCGTAACTGAGCAAGATTTTGATCGTTCGGTTAAACCTAGCGATAACTTTTATGAGTATGCTGTAGGTGGTTGGAAAAAAGCCAATCCTATTCCCGGCGATCAAGCTCGTTGGGGCACTTTTACTATTTTAGCTGATAATAATTCCAAAATTTTGCACGAAATTTTGGAAGAAGCTGCCGCCAACCCTAAGACCGAATTGGAAACTAAGTTAGGCAGACTCTACAAGAGCGGTATGAACGAAAAAGCCCGCGAGCAAGTAGGTATTGCTCCTTTAAAGAGTGAGCTTAAAGACGTTCAGGATATTAAAGATTCCACCGCCTTGCTTAATATGATAGCTTATCAGCACAGCCGCGGCTTAAATCCGTACTTTAGCTTGGATTCTGCTCAAGATGACAAAAACAGCAGAAAAATTGTAGCAACTATTTGGCAAGCCGGTTTAGGATTGCCCGAGCGCGATTATTATATGCGTACAGACAATCAGTCTAAGCAATTACGCTCCCAATACGTCAACTTTATGACCAATATGTTCAAGTTAGCTGGTTACTCTGCTCGCGAAGCTAGTAAAGCTGCCCGCAACGTTATGGACATTGAAACTCGTTTAGCTAAGGCCTCTCTGCCTGCTGCCGAAATGCGCGATCCGCAGAAAATGTACCATATGATGAGCCAAGACAGGTTGGCCAAGATCACTCCGGCTATCGAGTGGAACAGCTATTACAAAACTTTAGGTATCGACGTTCCCAAAGAAATTAACGTTACCGGCCCCGACTTTATGAAGTCCGTCAACGGTCTTTTGGCTGACAAGTCCCTTTTGGCCAAACACAAAGATTACTTGGCCTGGAGAATAATTTCTTCCGGAGCTCCTTACCTTACCAAAGAATTTGAAGAGTGTTCCTTCAATTTCTACAGCAAGACCTTACGCGGCATTAAAGTTATGAAGCCTCGTTGGAAGAGAGTTACTGGCGTAGTAGATAATTTAATGGGCCAAGGCTTAGGCCAGCTTTACGTTAAGAGAGCTTTCCCTCCCGAAGCTAAGCAAAAAGTGCTCGATATGGTAAAGAATATCACCGCTTATATGGCCGAAGATATTCCTCGCTTAGACTGGATGAGTGAAACTACCAAGCAAGAAGCTTTGAAGAAGTTGCACTCTTTCCGAGCTAAGATCGGCTATCCCGACGTACCTCGCGATTATTCTAAACTTACCATTACCGATTCTTACTATGACAATATGCGCAATGCCGAACGCTTCGAGAAGCAGCGCAGCTTGGCCAAGATCGGCAAGCCTATCGATCCTAACGATTGGTATATGACTCCTCAGGAAGTGAACGCCTATTACGCCCCCAGCGATAATGAGATCGTCTTCCCAGCCGGTATTTTGCAGCCTCCGTTCTTTGATCCTAATGCTGATGATGCAACAAATTATGGCGGTATTGGTATGGTAATTGGCCACGAAATTAGCCATGGTTTCGATGATCAAGGTGCTCAATATGACGGTCAAGGCAACTTGCGCAACTGGTGGACTGCCGAAGATAAAGCTAAATTTGACAAGCTCACTAAAGGCGTAGAAGATCAGTTCTCTTCTTATGTTGTTCAAGGACAGCATTTGAATGGCAAACTTGTTCTGGGCGAATCTATTGCCGACTTAAGCGGTTTAGCTCTTTCTTGGGGTGCTTATCAGAAATCGCTTAACGGCAAAGAAGGCCCTGTCATTAACGGTTACACTCCTGCTCAGCGTTTCTTCCTCAATTATGCTAAAATTTGGGCTATCAATATCAGTCCCGAGATGGAGAAATTGCAAATCAATACCGACCCGCACCCCACGGCTATGTGGCGCGTCAACGGCCCACTCTCCAACATGGAAGCTTTCTTCAAAGCTTTTGATATTCCCGAAGGCTCTCCCATGTGCCGTCCTGCCGACCAGCGCAACAAGATCTGGTAAGCAGCTATTTTTGTCGCTATTGTAAACTAATTGCAAGTGGCGACAATAAATAAAAAAGCGAGCTGAGAACAAATTCCAGCTCGCTTTTTTATTTACAATACTTAGCGCTATACAATCTTTCCAACAATTTTAGCGCCTAAAGTTTGCATATGCTCAAAGAATACGCAATTCAACAATTTTTCATCATGTGGAGTTGTATTAGTAGCTTTAGCAATTTCGCAATTACAATCGAAAGTTGCAGCCGTATTTAAAGGCACCACTAAATTCCAAGGCCGACGACGAGAGACAGAATAGAATTTAAGGCCGGCTACTAAATGATATAAACATAAGTCGGTAACTCCACCCATTACTATTATGGTATGCAAATTATCTAAAGTAAGTAAATGGTTAAGTAAAGAGGTATCGACAAGAGAACTAATCGATGACTTGTTTATAATCAAAAAGTCCTTAGCGCAATCTAAAGAAGTTAAAGCGTCCTCTAATTGGCTCTCAGGGCTACCTTTTAAACAATGTGGCGGCCAAGAAGCAAATTCAGGACTATTGATATTGTGTGAGTCGCAGGTAAAAATTAAGTGACGCACTCCGGCAGCAGCTGCTTTTTTTATAGTGTCGGCAATATTGGGAACTATAGCTGCCATTTGCGAAGAGCTCATTGAGCCTTGAGAGCAGAAACCTTTGACAGCATCTACAGTAATGCAAGCAATATTTTTAGCTCCGCCCGCCTCTTCGATAAGCTTATCCAAACTAAGCGTACTTTTTTGGCTTTGCTCCATGAAGTTGTATAAATACTGAAGATAAGGGCGACGTTCTTCCAAAAATTCTTCAAAATGCATTAGAATATAACTCCTTTTGGGTGCTCTTAAGAGGCCGCTTGTAGTATTATAGCCTAAAAAAAAATTATTTCCAGGAACACAAAAAAGTGAGCCAAACAAACACTGAAAATCGTACAGTTCGCCGAGCTTTCGGTATATATTGCCGTCCAGATTGTCCTAAAGCCGATAAAGCTTTAGAAAAATCAAAGCGCTTTTTGCAAGTTCACAATATAGATATAGTTACTCTGGAAGATATAGAAAATGGTTATCCAGCCGAAGCTGTTTTGGCTTTTGGAGGAGACGGAAGCTTACTCCACGCGGCTAGATTAGTAGCTCAGCAGCATATTCCAGTTTTAGGCGTAAATTTTGGACGCATAGGCTATTTGTGTACTGTTAATTCCGAACACTTGGAACGTACTCTGGAGCGCTTGGTAAATAAAGATTATCATCTTGAGCAACATACTATGCTTTCTTGCCAAGTGTATGAAAACGATCAGCTTATTTGGAGTTCTCAAGCACTTAATGAAGTATTAGTAGGCGGCTGTAACCGAACCGTATGTCTGGAAGTTATTATCGATGGAGTGAAATTTGCTACAGTACGCGGCGATGGTTTAATTTTAGCAACTAAAACAGGCTCTACGGCCTATTCTTTCAGTGCTGGCGGCCCTGTACTTTTAGTAGATGATGTTTTATGCTTGGTAGCTTCTAACGCCGTGTTTTCTTCTTCTATTCGCTCGTTGGTTTTATCTGCCGATACTACAGTTACTATAAAGAATTTAACTTATCCAGCCAAACCTTACGTAGTTGCAGATGGTCAAAAGGATTGTACAATCAACAAAAATGCTATAGTTGAATTAAAAAAATCTGAATTAAAATCTAACTTTATTACTTTCGGTAATACCTCACCTATTCAAGATTTACATCGCGGTTTCCAAGAGCTTATGATGCGCTCATTATGAATGCTTTCGCACAACACAGTTAGACTTGTAGTTTTTTTAGCCAACAGGCGGAGGCAGTGGCGATGGAAGGCGAAGAACATTGGCCGAAGCTTTTAGCTCGGCCAGTTCGAGCCTGGAAGAGCCAACGCTTCCGCCAGCCAACATGAACATGAGCCCACAGCCATAACTTATAGCGAAATTTTTCACCATATCGATAGCGCAGGCCTCTGGCCGCAAGGCCAGGCAGCCGGAGCGTAGATATGGTGAAAAATAAAGCTAGCACAAAATCGCTAACTGGCGGGCCGTACACTAATTAGCGTTTCTAAGCTGAAAAACTACGCAACAAACAAGCAAGCAAACAAATGCAGATTTTATGCGCTTATGGTGCGTACGTGTTAATGCTAAATTTATAGCCTCGTTGATTAGTTCGTTATATCCCTCCTCGAAAGATCGCTGACGCGATAAAGTTTTCTCCGGTGGGTATAACGAACATTTTTGTCGGCTATAAATTTCATTTACGCAAACACAGTTTTATGCTTGTTGCTCGTTCATTTCATGGTAAGCGAACATTTCATAATCATTTGCGGAAGTAAGGTATAAGTGAACAAAGTCTCCGTTTCTCAGGTTTGTTGGCTGCGTTTACGCCTATAGCAATCTCCAGGCGTAGAAAAAGCCTTACGCTTTGCTATAGGCTAAACTACGCTTTAAATTTGTGCCGAAACGGAAACTTTCAGTGTTTGTAAGCTCGTCCAAAGCTTCGACATGGTCGGCCGACGTCTGCTCGTAAACGAGCAACCATACCGGCCAACTGCCGAAAGCTAAGTCCTCACCGGGTTCGTTGTGTACAGCGCTTTAAGGAGGTTGCGCGACACAGCTACACTCGTGCGGCTGGATTAGCAAAAAGGCAAAAAAAAACGCCCTGCCTTACGACAGAACGTCTTTTTCTTTT
>ERZ808258.427-NODE-427-length-17128-cov-2.880806_pt1 | contig 17128 bp, 32 predicted proteins | sample MGYA00521280_ERZ808258 | MGnify/ENA primary metagenome ERZ808258 (study PRJEB31516, sample SAMN03275585) | gut metagenome | biome: mammalia-associated habitat; material: feces | host: Papio cynocephalus | place: Kenya | collected 2012-07-19 ...
AAGATAAAGGCTGTTGAACCGACCAGACGTTTCGAGTATGTCTATGATCTCACAGTGGATGAGGCGCATGATTTCTTCGCCTGTAAGACATTAGTAGGGAATTGCCTTGACGCTGTACGCTATTGTAGTACACCGTTCTTCATCAACGCTACAGCACGCGTCTTCGAAGCCAAAGGAGGTGTGACTCCGTCGAAGGGAGGTGAAAGCCCGAGGAGTCGCAGGGTGTTCTCATCGAAAAGAGATTTTTAAACCTTCGGAGAGGATAGAGGTGTCTATATGAGGATAATCGGAAGCGCATCGGTGCCTGCGGCGCCATCCATGCAGCAGAGCCTTCCCCCGATCACGCTGTCCCAGATGGGAGCGGGGACGGAAGACGTCATCGGCAGACAGGACGAGTTCAAACGCATCAACGTGGCCGTGGCCAACGCCGAGCGTCCGACCAACCAGTACTACCGCGTCGCGGAGCAGTCCAATTTCTGGATGATGTACACCCTGATGAACTGGTACAGGCGCGAGGTCTCGGTGCTGTCCACCATCTGCACCCGTGCGACCACGGAGCTGTTCAGGCACGACCTGAGCCTCGTGCCGAAGTTCGACAAGAAATGCGAGGACTGCGGGTACGAGTCCCAGACCGAGATCGACAGGTGCCCCCAGTGCGGCTCCGCGAGGCTCAGGAGACCGGACTGGAGCCAGCAGGCGTACTTCGTCCGTCCGAACGGCAAGAGCTTCATGGAGGAGGCCAACGACAACGGACAGACGCTCAAGGAGGTCATGAGGTCCTATGCGGAGTCGCAGTATCTCAACAATCAGGCGTATATCCTGTGCGTCACCGGGGACCTCATAGACAAGGACACCGGGAGATTGGAGAGGGCCTACCCCCTGGAGTTCATCGCCGAGGCTCCCGAGTACGTCATGTGCCTGTTCGACAGGACCGGGAAGCCGGGGACCACCTACGGCTTCATCCGCGAGGACAGATGCAGCAAGATCGACATCGACACGGACGAGGAGAAGCTCTACGAGCTGTCGCAGGAGGGCAAGGAGATATACCCCGCCTACTGGCAGATCGGAGAGTCCCCCGGAGGCAACGGGCAGTACTGGCTGTACACCCAGGAGGAGGTCTATCAGGACCACTGGTTCAGACCCTCCCTCACATACGGCATCCCCACGTGGTTCGATATAGAGGACGACCTCCTCACCTACCACTATCTGGAGAAGCACTTCCTGTCCAGATATAAGTTCGGGTACGTCAGGAAGATCGTCATCCTGCCCGGGTTCAACGAGCAGGATGCGGAGTCCATGGCCAAGGGCGTGCAGGACGTGCTGTCCACCAATACGAACTCCATCCCCATCATCTGCACTCCTCCCCAGATCCCGGGGACGGCGGAGATGAAGGCCCAGACACTGGAGCTGGGCACCGACGACGCCTCGCAGGCCCTGCAGGTCAAGGACGACATCAGGAACAGGCTGTGCGCCCACGGAGGGCTCCCCAACCTGTTCGCAGGAGACGTGGAGGCCTCCGGGGGGATGAACAACGAGTCCCAGCAGATCACCGTCATGGACCGCTATCTGATGGACAAGTACAACTTCATCGACAGGCTGTGCGACTGGATACTCAGCTGGTTCCCGAAGATAACCGACTGGCAGCTGAGGGTCAACAGGCCGTCCAAGGCGTACACCGACGCCAAGCGCAGGATGGACAAGATGCAGGAGGCCCAGATGATGAAGTCCCTCGGATTCGACATCCGCTACGTGGACGGCGAGTTCAGGTACTCCGAGGAGCCCATCGACCAGATCCAGCGCAAGGAGCAGGAGGCGCAGGCGAAGATGCAGGCGCAGATGGCCCAGCAGCCTATCGCCGACGGAGGGATGATGCCCGGGGACGGAGACGGGCCTCCCGAGAAGGGCACCGCCCGCAGAGAGGACGAGGAGATAGGCGATGCCGAGGACGAGGTGGACCTCTCCAAGAGGGAGGCCGACGGGAGCATGGAATGAGCGAGGTGGTCATCGACGAGGCACGGCTCCGTGACGAGATCGAGAAGGCTCTGAAGGAGCGTCTGGAGGAGATGGGCCTGCTGGACGAATGGGTCGTGGTGGCCGATGCTCCGTACGCCGCATACGTGGAGTTCGGCACCAGGCCTGCGGACCACACCAAGCGCGGACCCATGGGAGTCAAGAATCCGAAGATCACCCTCACCAGGGAGAAGTTCAGGGACTGGGCCGCCGCCAGAGGCTATTCCGAAGCCTATGCGGACAAGGTGTACAGCATGGTCATGGAGCACGGTGCGATGCCCAATCCTTTCATGCGTCCCGCGCTGTACAGGACCCTCGACATCCTCGATGTCGAAGCGGAATGGGACACGTTCCCGCCTACGGTGGAGGATGTGGCGAAGCGCATCGCCGAGAACGCGAAGCGCTATGTCGAGGATTACAGCTCCGCCGTCAACGAAGCAGGGGAGCCGAGGGAGGGGACCCTGGCGGAGAGCATCAGGGCCATGCCCGCATCGGAGTGCACGATAGAGGGCACGAAGGACCCGTCCTACACGGACAAGAACCTCTGGAAGAAGGAGAACATGAACATGGGAATCGAAGGCAGGCAGGCGAGGCGTCCGAGGTACCGATGATGAACAGGAACGATTTCAAGGTGTGGCAGGAACTGTGCGGAGAGGAGGGATTCGTGACCATCAGGGAGCTGGCGTGGAGGCTCAACATGCTCCCCAGATCGGTGCAGAGCATCATAGCGTCGGTGGACACCCCCCTGGTGGAGTGGGAACGTGCTCCGTCGGCGGTGCGTCTCAACGGGACTCCCGAGGAGAAGCGCCTGCTCTACGAGGAGATAGGCTCCAAATGGTGCGCGGTGTCGGAGGAGTGCAAGGACGCGGTCCGCTCCACCATACAGAGCCCGTCCACCCTGATGGCCCTCGTGGAGGCCACCGGGTTCACGAGATACGAGGTCCAGATGGCCCTGGACGTCATGCACGAGATCGAATGCACCGGCAAGCCCGGGCATAAGACATACAGTCTCAGAGCGGAGGCATAGAGATGTACACGAGCATAGAGGAGCTGCCCACCCAGGTGAGGATGGCTCTGGACGACGAGGATTCGAAGAAATGGATGGAGGCCTACAACGAGTCCGACCCGCATACCGAGAAGGAGGTCCTGGATGCCCGCAAGAAGGCGTGGAAGGCGTGCAAGGACCTTCCGTCCAGCTTCTCCTTCAGCGCCATAGCGTCCGTGGAGGACGTGGACAACGACGGGGAGGTCATCGACGTGGAGTCCATCGTGAAGCACGCCGACGACTACATCCGCGCCGGAGGCAACCTGCAGGACAACCACGGGAACTACAACATCGGGGCCTGCTGGGATATGGAGCCGTGCGAGGTCGAGGGGAAGCCCGCGGTCCGCATGTGGGGGAACGTCTTCGGAGGGGACGAGGTCTACGACGCGGCGAGACAGGCCTTCGTCAAGGGGTTCAACAACGTCAGCATCGCGGGGGAGGCGGGAAAGGGCCGCTACCAGTGCGACAAGAAGGGGGGCTATGTGAAGCGCGACGTCAGGCAGCTCCTGGAGATATCCCTCTGCAGGGTGCCGTCCAACAGGCACGCCAAGATGACGTGGTGCAACGAGAAGGCGCGTCTGAAGAAGTCCTCGGAGGACGTGGTGCTGGGCGTGGACTCCTACGAGATCCACCGCGACTACACCACCTGCCCCGTGCTGGGCCTCAGGAAGGCCCTCCGCGACAGAGGCATAGAGGCGCATGCCAGGAGCGACCACGTGGAGGTCGGGGGGATATCGTCGAGCATGTTCGAATCCACGAGACCGTTCCTGAAGAGCCTGGACGCCGTCGGCATGTGGAAGAACGGCACGGCGTTCCTGTATCCCCGCGGACAGACGCTGGAGAACGAGTTCAGGAAGGCGTACGATGCAGGACAGGCGACGCCCGACGGAAGGGTGCTGGATCTGGACCGCGGAACGTTCGACCGCCTTTACGGGCTGGGTCTGCTGGAGAGGGACGGACATGGATGGAGATTCACAGCGGCATAACGATCTCATCTGGTTCTACAGGAACCGCTTCTGCTGGGACGAGTTCGTCGATACCTTCGTCGACGTCATCCCGGAATACGCGATGATGCCCGACAGCCTTCCCGAGGAGGCGTCCGAGGAGGCCCAGGAGGCCTATGTGGAGAACGAGGCCGACTACACCTACGAGTCGGAGGAGATGCTCCTGCGCATGGGCATCCGCGACCTCGACGGCAGGAAGGGCTTCGTATGGGGCCGCCCCGCAGGCTGGCTGGATGTCGTCATGCGCTATACGGACAGGAACGGAGAGGACGTCTTCGAACGCTATCCGCTGTTCGTCGATGCGCGTATAATCATCGCACCGGAGGGCTGGGACGGCAAGACAGGGGATATATTATAAAAACGAAGCACGCTATCAAGAGCCAGGTACACTATGGACACCGATGAAGCGTGGGAGCAGTTCTGCAAGGACTCCGCACGCATCGAGAAAGCCTCGATCTCCGAGAAGCTGGACACCATGCTGGCTGCCCTCAACGAGATCAGGATCGATGCGTCGCGCACCGCGCAGGTAGTGCCTTCCATCCTCGGAGACGACGCCGCGGTCGATGCCGCCAACGCCGGAGCCGCGGATGCGGGCGGTGCACCCGGCATGGACCCCATGGGGGGAGCTCCTATGGGACCCGATGCCGGAGGCATGCCCCCTGAAGGTCTGCCGGGCGGGGAGTCCGACGGTACCGGCATGGATTTGGCAGGTGATGCAATGGCAGACAAAGAGGAGTTGCCTCCCGATATGCCCCCCGCAGAGGGGGCCCCGGGTCCCGAAGCGGGGATGCCGGAGATGCCTCCCGAAGCCGGAGCTCCGGCAGGGGATTCCGCCGCGCCCGTGCAGGGTGCCGACGGTCTCGACGAGGGATACGGGGAAGACGACGACGATGAGTGGACCGAGGACGACGACGCGGCCTTCAACGAGCTGATGGCGTCCCTCGGGCTGGGGGGTCCGCAGAACGCGGCTCCCGAAGCGGGCCCCGCCGGCATGGGCGAGGTCGAAGGAGTCGAGGGTCCCGAGGCCGACATCGGAGGAGGGGACATCACGACCGTGTTCAACAACAGTCTCAAGGATGCTCTCGCATCCGCGGTGGACCGCGGAGACAGCGCATCGATCGCCTCCTTGGGAAAGCTGGGAGACAAGATCAAGTCCCTTCTGACGGAATTCGACGCTCTCGCCAACGGCGGAGCAGGCGGGGAGGGCCCTGTTCCCGCGGAGCCCCCCGTGGACGCGGTCCCCGACCTCGGAGACGAGGGAGAGCCCGCACCGGAGGCAGGTCCCGCAGAGGGTTCCGACGAGCCTCCTGCGGAGGAGTCCCCGGAGAAGGAGCCTTCCGAGGAGAAGGTCGATGACGGGGACGACGACATCAAGAAGTCCGCCGAGTGCGGAGACACCGTGGGCATCGAGAAGGATGCGGGCGCCATCGGCGCAGGCTCCGAAGGCGCGAGCAACGCGCTGTTCGGAGAAGGAGCATCCAAGATAGATGCCGACGACGGTCTGCTCAAGGACCCCGAGGACACCCTCAGCAAGTCCGTCCCGAGCATCTCCGACATCATGAAGGGCAAGGGAGACCTCGGTCTCCTGCTGAAGAGCCTCGACCCCTACGACGGCCATGAGGCCATCGCGAAGCAGTACAACGACCGCGCGGCCAAGGCCGTGGACGAGGATGCCATCATGCATCCCGAAGGAGAGGTGGACTGCGACATCGCCAAGTCCACCATGGTCCCCGACAACTCCTGGCTCGCCAGAAGCATCAGGGACTTCGACTTCGGAGGCTCGTCCGAGAAGGGTTCCGTCCCCGCCGACGAGGTCACGCCCGCCAAGGAGATCGGAACCGGGCAGAAGGGCCATCAGGACCCGACGTCCATCGCCACCGCTCAGCCTATCAAGGAGGTCACCGGAGAGGAGCCTTCCGACGAGGGGAGCGCGAAGCAGGTCGAGATGCCCTCCGCGCAGATGGAGCGCGGCGAGGGTGCGGGACAGAGGTCCTCCGTGACCGTTCCCGTGGCCAAGACCGCTCAGGACAACGGCAAGCACATCATGACGTTCAAGGAGATGTCCGCCATAGCCAAGAGCGGACGCCCCGGCGTGCTGTGCTCCGTCAACGGCGATATCTCCACTCCGGAATACGGAGCCAAGAGCATCGCCAAATCCCAAGACCACACCTTCAAGATCGGAAAGGACCCCATGGACATGCTCCTGGCCGACATCGAGAGATACAACGTTTTTAAGGCAAAAGACGACTTCTAAGGCGATCCTATGAGTTCAGGACAATTCATCAATCAGAACGGGAAGCTGGGTACCACCTACCCCGAATCCCCCTACGCCATGGAGGACCTCATCGAGGACTTCTACGGCGCGGCCGTCGGCAAGTTCATGAAATCCGCGGGCCACGCCGGATACGGCGACGGCAACAACGGGTACTTCAACCCCATCTTCGGAAAGTACATCACCGCCGCGATGTTCATGAACGACAACGTGTTCACCGCTCTCGGTGCACGTCCCTACACCACCGAGGGTGTCCGTATCTCCACCGAGGCCGCCACCTACGGACTGGCCTCCGCCGCCGATGCCACCGCTCTCGGAGTGACCGAGGGAGACTTCGTGGGAATCGGAGCCACCACCCTCCCCGACGGAGACATCCCCGGATCCGTCGCCATGCCCGTCAACGAGTTCAGGGAGCCCTCCAAGGAGCTGCCCCTGTCCTTCGACTACGGAATGTACCTCGCGGCCGTCGAGAACAAGGACGATGTCGTCTCCAAGAAGGACTACCTCGACCTCATCTCCAGGAACTACTCCGACCTCGTGGACAAGACCCTCATGAGGCCCGTCAGCGTCAAGCAGCCCATGCTCAACGGCGTCGAGACCTCCCTGAACGGACTGGACAGGATCGTCTCCGGATTCTCCGAGATCGGAAGGACCGTCGGAACCACGACCCTCACCGCCGAGGACGTCTCCCCCTACGGAGGACGCACCGCCACCCACGGAGACTTCTACGCCTTCAGGTCCGCCGGAACGTCCAACCTGGATTCCAACATCGTCGATGCCTCCGGCTCCGTCCTCAAGATGGAGCACATGAGGGACCTCTACAGGGCCTGCCAGGTCAACTGGTCCGACTCCGGAGCACCCAACAACAAGGTCTTCTTCATGTCCAACGTCGCTCTCGACGTCCTCGGAGCCATGCTCGAAGCCAACCAGAGGTATCTCAACACCGTCTATGTCCAGAGGGACTTCGGAGGAGTGAAGACCATCCCCGGAAGGGACGCCGGCCTCACTCTGAAGAGCTACAACAACATCCCGATCATCCAGACCGGAAACGCCAACTTCGACTACACCACGAAGCGCGTCTCCAGCACCAGGATGGGCAACATCATGCTCCTCGACCTGGACCACATCTGGATGTCCATGCTCTCCCCTGTCAGCCTGTACACCGCGGACAACCCCGCTATCACCAGGACCCTCAGGGAGCGCAACGTGCTGCACATGAGGATGGAGACCCGTGTGGACTCCTTCATCCAGCACGGAAAGATCGTGGGTCTGGCCGACGACGCCTGATCCCGACACCGAGAGGGGGCGACCCCTCTCACCCCCCTGTTGCGTATTCATTTTCATTACCTTCTGTCCTGCCCTCCCGGAAGGGAGGGCGCTTCCTTTCATTCTCTGCAGGCTCGGTGAACATCGTTCCGGGCAGGTGAATCGATATATACGGAAACTTCATCCGATGGAGCGGCAGGATGACGGCCCTCGAAGGAATCCGCCGTTCCGATATTCGATGGGGATCGGAAAGATCATCTCACCCCCTGCCGGGCAGGTTCCTCGGATCCGTCGCGAGTTGGAGATCCAGGCGGATCCGAGGGCCGTAGATCCTCTTGTTCGTAAGGTTAAATACCAGAACGACGATGCAGAATACAGAGACGGGAACGGATTCAAAGCCATACATACCTCTGAGAAATCAGCAAGGGCCTCGGGGAGTGTGTTGCTAGAGAACCATGATGCCTATCGGCGAGCGTCCTATCCGCCGAACTGTAATTGTCCAATCGGGCGAGTTCGCTCCTGTCTCTTCTCTCCTACAGGAGTCGTGAGGGCATCCTTCACGCTCCACCCATAGTCCTTCATCCTGTGGCATGCGACGTACGTCGGGATGCCGTAGAGTCTGCACCACTGGGTGAGGGACTTGGTATGGCCGTCTATGGTGTACATCCTCGCGGTCGTCCTGTTGTTGGCCTGCGCCTTGCGGGTCACCCAGCGGCAGTTCCCGGGCCTGTAGCCCTGGTTGTTGTTCACCCTGTCGATGGTGAGCCCCTTGCGGTACCCGTGGGTCATCGCCCACTCGTAGAAGACCTCGAAGTCGTACCACTCCTCGCACATCCTGATGCCCCTCGCGCCGTAGTGGGCGTAGTCCTTCGCGGAGGGGTTGTCGCAACGCTTGTAGATGCCGCGCCATATGCCTCTGAGGGAGTCCCAATCGGACCCCCTGCTCTTGTCCACGTCATCGAGATCCATTCTTCCTCTCCTTCACACCCACGGTCAGCACCATGTATCCCGAGTAGATCCTCATCACGGTGCCCTGCACCTCCAGGTCGTCCACCGCGCCCAGGTTCACATCCCCCGCATAGAGGAACACCCTGATGGTCCACAGAGTGCCCTCCGTGCACGGCACGGAGACGTAGTCGGGCTTCAGCATGATGTCCTCCGTGACAAAGATGCAGTCCGTGACCGCCTCTATCATCTTCAGATACAGCTTCCGTGCATCCCCGACGGCATCCCCTTCGAATCCGGGACTGAACGTCGCGCGGCCCAGGAGGATGTCCTTCAGCCATTCCTGATCTATCAGATCGGGAAGCCACCCGTCGTACCACACGGGCCTCTGGTAGAGGGCGGAGGCGGTGCGGTCCGCCTTCCTGCCCTTGCGGTCGGCCATCTCGCTCGCTCAGCTTGGAGAACGCGTTCGACAGCTTCGCTCCGATGCCGGAGAATCCTTTTCCCGGCTCCTCCTGAGGCTCCTGAGGGACGAATCTGTTCTGCTGGTAGTCGAACCTCACTTCGGGTTCGGTCTCCGCAGGAGCCTCCTGAGAGGCCTCTGCGAGGTCTCCCTGCGGAGTCTCCGCGGCGTTCTGCACGGGAGCGGCGGGGGGGGGGGGGGGCCGCCCGCCATATATGGGTTCGTGTCTGAATGACCTTGAGGGGCGGGGAGGGGCGGCTCCCCGGGATCGGGCCTCTCGGATATCGCTCTGAGCATCTCCGCCAGAAGGCCGGCGTCGGAAGGGGCGATGCTCCACGTGACCGTGGCATCCTTCAGCACCGCCCTTATCTCCATACGGGTCTGGTCGTTCTCCGTGACGGGGTAGATCCACAGCTCCCCGTCCTCCGTCATCTCGGTCCATGCGCGTGTTATCATTGCTTCTCGTCTCCTTCGTCTATTCCTATGATGCTCTCCACTTCCGCAGGGTGGAACCCCGATGTGACCCCTTTGGAGGAGTCATGCACCCAGAGCCTCCCCGCATGCCATGCGTCCGGGTCGTCCTTCCCGCGATAGAAGACCTGTCTCACGGCTCCCTGCGGAATCCTCAGCTCCGTTCCGTCTGTGAAGGTCACGAGAAGCCCGTGGCCTCCGTCCATCAGGTCGGTCGCGATGTCCGCCCAGTACGCCCCGAGCGCATCGGGCCTCTTCTTGGAAGGCTTCCTGGGCATCTTCGGCAGTCCTCCGGGTCGAACTCTCCCGTGACGGTCTCGACGCATCCGGGGCAGCATGTGTAGTACATGAACATCTGCCCGAATCCTTCGGTGTGCTCTCCGAACCTCGCCATGGCCGCCTCGGCCTCCTCCTTGGTGGCATACGAGCCCACGGACTCGGGCATCTCGCCCTTGCGCGTGAACCAGTTCACCTTCCATGCAGTGCAGTCTTCCAATCCGTTCTTCATACGATTCACCATCTGTTCTCCTTGTTCCATCCGTGCAGCACCGAGTGCTCCATCGAGACGAGAAGCTCCTCCAGGACCTTCTCCATGCTCCCCGACAGCCACCTCGATCTGAACTCTGACCATGCCTTCTCCGCCTTGTCGCTTCCCGTGTCCCCCGACACGTAGTAGTTGTAGTCGTCCAGGAGTCCGCGCATCTCGCGCACCAGCTTCGCCAGCAGCGGGTTCTCGCGGTCGATCTCCCTCGCCCACTCCTCCATGCGCCAGAGGTCCTCCATGGCCTCTCCGCTCATGCTTCCGTCCCGTGGTCCTTCGGTGCATCCAGCACGAGGATGGACGCCCCTCCGCTGGCGAGGAACTTCTTCACCATCAGCCTGCAGGCCGTGGTCACGTCTATGCCGAGCGAATCGCACAGGACCTGGAGGTCGCTCTTATCGTCCTTGTCCAGCCTGAATGATACCAACTGTGTTGTCATCAATATAATGTAATACAGAAATTATATTTAAGATGTTTGTTGAAAGAAGTTCGATGAAAAGAGTTCGATGGAAGAGGTTTCGATGCATCCGACCGGCGATCGGGCGAGCTCCCACAGGGCGTTCCCTCTGGACCGGGCGAATCCCGACATCCTGCGCTTCACCTCCCCGCGCTCCCTCAGGGCGCGGAGGGCGAGCCCGATCTCGACATAGTCCATATCGGGAAGCAGGGGGCCCAGCTCCCTCGCGGTGGCTCCGCCGGGTCCTGCGGCCTTCAGAGCGTCCAGCACCGCGATGTCACGGGGTGTCGGCTTGTACCCTCTCATCCAGAGTCCTCCATGTGCATCTCTCCTCCGGGACGAACGCGCACGGCATCCCCGCGAACGCGCACCACGGGGCCCACTTGCCCACCATCAGGTATTCGCAGCCCTTGCAGCCCGCGCAGCCCTCCTCGGTCTTCGCGGCCATCGTCTCACTCCCGTGGACCGGATGCCGCCGTTCCTCTCGCCTTCGGGCGGGATCTCCCCGCGGATGGTCCCGAACCTGCAGACGATGAGCTGCGCCACGCGGTCGCCTCTCCTGAGGTCGCAGGGCTTCTGCACGACGATGCTCATCTTCATCGTGTCGCGGAAGCGGGCATCGATGATCCCGACGGTATTGGAGAACATCATGCCGTACCTGAAGCCCATGCTGGACCTCGGGACCATCATGAGGAACTCGTCATCGGCGATGTCCCCGTCCTCCAGCCTGATCCCGGTGTCGAACACGTGCACGGCTCCCGGTTCCAGGTGCGCATCCTCGGGCATGCATACATCGTAGCCCGCATCTCCCCGATTCCTCCTGCGGGGCATCAGGTCCTCTCCGAACTCGCTTATCATTCCTTCACCTTCCGATATGTCTCCGTCGCTTCGCCGTGGCATCTCATGGAGTCCAGCACCGTGACGGCCTGCTCCCTGGTGAGACCCGTCCAGGCGGTCACGTCGCCTATCGTCAGCCCGTCGGGATTGTCCTCCAGAGCCTTGGAGACCTTGACGCGTCCCTGCCGGTCCTGCGGTACACGACCTCCACCTCGCCCAAGGAGATCAGATTGTTCATCGCGTACTTCACCTGAGCCTCCGTCATGTCCAGCTTCGCGACCACCTCCGATACGGTCATGCCCTCCGGATTGGCGCCCACGAGCTTCGCTATCTTCAGACGCTTGTCCATGGCGAGGAGGGTCTTCTGCTTAGGAGAGAGGTGGGATACCTCCATCGTTGCTCCCTCCTCGGAACCCTTCCGCATCCCTTGGCCTCGGGGCAGTATCCGAGGACCTTGCAGTTGGGGCCCATCATCCCGAATATCTCAGGAGAGATCTCCATGCACAGATCGTACATCCTCTGCGCAAGTTCCCTTATTTCCCATTGTGCCCTATCGCATAGCCTATACCGGAAGAACGTACCTAGCTCACGGGCGTTCATCGTCACAACGATGTTCGTGCAACATGCATTGGGCAGCACGTACCTCGCATCCTCCTCGGGGATGCCCGCGGCGACCATGTCGCTGTACAGCGACTGCGCATAGGACATGTACTCCCGGTACTCATGAGCGAAGTCCTCGGACGCCTCCACGGTCTCCCCGCGCACCTCCTTCGTGAACGACACCTCACCCTCCTCGATGGTCTCGGGCATGACGTACTCGAAGTCCTCCATATTCACATATCTCTGGCTAGCCATGGAGTAGGATGCGAGGCGGTGCCTCACGAGCTGGTGCGAGCAAACGCGGGAGATGCCCTCCACGGCGAACGTCGCCACGGCATGCTCCAGCACCGAGAGATGGCCCGAGCGCACCGCCCTGAGCAGTCCCGCGGGCTTGGGTTCCGTGGGCATCTCGGAAGAGACGCAGCAGGAGGCGGCGATCATAGCGGCGTCCAGCCCGTCCAGACGGAGCAGGGTGACCTTCATTCCGCTCCCTCCTTCATCCTCAGGGCGGTCCTGCGGATATCGTCGAATATCTCCAGGGCCGCGGAGGACAGGATATCGGTCCAACCGTCCCATGTGCTGTCATCGGAGCCGGAGAACCCATAGAAGCCCGCTATGCGCCTCTCCAGGCCGAGGAGGTCCATCTCATACATCTCCACCGCCATCCCGAACAGCTTCGGTCCGACCTCGTCGACGAGAGCGTCGATCTCCTTATCCAAGCATATGAACGCTCCGTTCATCAGAGCCTTGAATCCCTCTGTCCCGTCATCCTTCATCATCCTATCATCACCTGTATCCATGTTCACTCCTCGTTCCTCCTGTCTCCTGCGCCGTAGATGGCGCATCCGAATCTCCTCGGGTCCCATGCGATCTCCCTGCGGTTGCCTCTGCACCACATGCGGAGGCCCTGCAGCTCCAGATTCCAGCAGGAGTAGCAGGTGAGGTAGTCCCTCGCCTGGAAGCCGTATACGGCGGTCATGCTCCGCCTCCGTACTTCGCCATGATGGCGTCGATCTGCGCCTGCGTACTCGCCATCTGCATCTCGATGTCCGCCTGGAGATAGATGTAGAATACCGAGAGCATCACCAGGTAGAGCAGAACGAAGGTCAGGATGCAGACCGCAGGCACCCATGACCTCACCCTCCATTCGACCTCTATCCTTTCCTGGGTGGTCTGGACGATGCCGTTCACCTTGTGCATATGCACAGGATTGCTCAGGACCTTATAGGTGTAGATGCGACTCCGATAGGCCATCGCCTGCTCCTCGAAGTCGAATCTCTCCGGGAATCCCGGCTTCGATGGGTAGAACATCAACCAGATCATCGCACAGATCAAACCGGCGGCGAGGGAGATCATGATGAGCGCAGGCAGATTCACCTGGATGATATGCCCCAGCTCGTATCTCAGACTCTCCATGGCGCCGCTCAGCTCCGACAGCCTCAGGCCGTCCTCGTAGGTGATCTCCAGAGCGGTCATGGCCACACCTCTTCGATCTTGACGATGTGTGCGGAGCTGATGCGGACCTCCCTGCTCCGGCCGTCCTCGGCGGAGCGCCACAGGACCATGGTCGGCTCCTCCACGGACCTCCGGAGGTCGACGACCTCGCGGGCGTCCATGTCCTTCTCCAGGACCTCGCCCGTGGAGAGGGTGACTCTGACGGCCCTCATCATTCCGATGTCCCCCTCACCAGAACGCCCGCGAAGGCATCCTCCCAGCCCTCCATGTCCCTCAGGGGGCATCCCTCAGGGAAGACCTTCCACGTGCCGTCCCTGGACACGGCGCGGTCCTTGCCCCTGAACAGAGGATGCCTGCACGAGTACAGACTCCTGACGGGACAGTCCCCGACCATGCATTTCGGGACCATCGTGGCGATCCCGTCGATGGCGACGAATCTCATTCGCACTCCTCCTTCGGGATCTCCTCCCAGTCCGTGGCGAGGATGTCCGTGCTCGTCATCCTGAAAGGTTCGATGAGTTTGTCACTGGATGCGACCATCAGCGACGGCCCGCAACAGGATTCGCTCCGAATCGCATGGCGGTCCTTCCTCCAACCCGCACGGCGGAACTGCTCCCAGGGAGCACCTTGGCGGACTCTGGCGAGGACCCACTCGAAGGTGCCGGGAGGCGCGAGGAGCGACTCCGCGGACCCGGTGACGGCCTCGGAGGATCCATCCTCCAGGAGTTCTATCGCCTTCAGACATCCGTTGCGATAGCCGAATTTGAACTCCGCCCTGTCCTTGCGACCGTAGTCGGGGATGTTCTCCACGGTATCCATCTCATCCCTCAGCTTCCTGATGACTTCCAGCGCATGAACGGAGCTCATCCCTCTGGAGTCTCCGTTGAGCCATCTGACGAAGTCCACCCTGCACGAGGTGCAGAGGTCCGCCTCGCGGGTCTCGTCGCCCGTCAGCTCCAGCTTGGACCGCTCGATGCTGTCGAAGACGCATCCGCACCTGTCGCACTTGTAGAGCCTCATTCGGATGCCTCCCCGTGGATGTAGCTCGTCATCTCCACCTTCTCCCCGCAGAAGGGGCAGAACCTGTAGGTCCACCCCTCGCAGTTCAGCGTGCCGTCGTCGCAGACGGTCGCATAGTCGTCTATGAACTCCTTCATCTCCCTGCAGCAGTATTCGAATCTCATTCCTCTTCCTCCTTCTTCAGGACGACATGCCCGCACTCCTTGCACACGAGGTACTTCTCGGGACCGTCGGAGGTCAGACCGGAGATGGTGCACTCCTTCAGCTCCGAGCCGCATGTCTCGCACTTCATTCCTTCCCCTCCTTGTTCTCGATCCTGGGTGCTATCATGACGGTATACCCGTATCCTCCGTCGGACCACCCGATCTTCAGAGGAGTATCCGCGCTGAACTCCAGCCTCGCCTTGCCGATCATGACCTTCGACACCTTCAGCAGATAGTCGAGAGGCATCATGGTCCTGCACCCGGTGCCGTCGTCGGCGCCGAGCACGACGGAGACCTCGGTATCGACGCCCTCCGCGCTCATCCTCCCGTTCGCGATGACGCAGTGGTCGCTGATCAGACTGCACTTCTCCGCGGCCCTCTGCAGGGTCCTGGAGTCGGTCTCTATGACGGCGGTCGTGTCGAACACGGGAGGCTTCGGCCTGGGGAGCCCCTCTTCGTCCAGCAGATGGAACGAGTACTCGCGGTCCGGGTTGGAGAGGACGTACCTGTCGCCTTCGACCGAGGCCTCGAACTTCTCGTCCTCCAGCTTCATCTTCAGTATATCCTTGACATTCAGACCGTGCGTGCACTCCACCCCGAACATGGGCGTCGGCTCGACGATGCAGATCATCACGTGCGCCTTGTCCACGACGACGGGGTGGTCCATCCTGACCTCGTCCTGGAACAGGCTCAGCACCCTGCACAGGTTCCTCAGCGCGTATCCTCCGATGGCAGTCATTCGGACTCCTCCTTCTCTCCGCGGGCGTGCGCCTTATCGATGAGTTCCATCCTGAGTCTGGCATACTCCTTCTTACTACTCTCCGAATTACACTTCGCAGGAGGAAGGACCATCTGCTTGATCCTTATCATGGCATTGAGCGTCCTGGTCACGTCCTCATCCTCGATGCCGCCTATACAGGACACTGTAAGCTTCTCCTTGTCCATAGCATATATCCCGTCGCCGATGATGACCTCGTCCTCGCGGAACAGTACATGGAACACACCCTGAGGTGTGAACGATACTGAACGCGTCATCGGCCCCAGGTCGTAATCGATCATGTGTCTCATCACGCTCATTCCTCTCCCTCCTTCTCTCCGTCGTCCTCTCCGTCCTTTCCGAAATACCTCCTGTCCATGTCCACGAGGATATCGGCCAGGTCGCCGTGCAGGACCTTCAGGTCGTCCATATAGACCTCCAGCTTCCTGCGCCACGCATCCCAGCCTTCCCTGCTCAGAGCGTCGTAGAGGTCCAGCTTCTGCAGGTCCTCCATGTCCGAGACGAGGCTGCCGAGGTAGTGCATGGCCCCCGTGAGCGTGGCGATCTCCGCCATGGTCTCGCCTATCGGCACGTCGGGTTTGCACAGCTCGTTCTTCAGCTCCTCCATCCTCTGCTTCAGAGTATCGCGGAGCTCCGTCATGGGGTTCGTCTCCTGCTCTATCCTGTACTCGTCCTTCCTGTCCTCTCCGCTCATATCCTCATCTCCTTTCTCTTCGATTCCTTCCTATCCGATTCCTTCGCCTTCCTGTCGTCCTTCACGTACCAGTCGCACTTGTCCAGCGCCCTGTGGGTGCCTCCGTACACGTCGCACGCGATCGCCTCGACGTACTGCATGCCGTCCTCGCCCTCTCTTCCGCAGGAGTACTCCGGGGACCCTGCCTCATGCGCGGTGCGCCTGCATGTGGCGCACAGGGGCCTCGGGACCGCGGGCACCTTCACCAGGACAGTGCTCATGCAGTCCCTCACGGTCCACTCGGACCACGTTCCGTCGGGGCTCCTCATGCGTCCCAGGACGTCGCCCCAGTCGTTGAGGCGGTACTCGGTGCCGATGCACGGCGCCCAGAGGGTCTCCCCCTCGGACAGGTGCTCGAACGCATCCTCGACCGCCAGCGCTCCGAGGTGCTTCTTCGTACGGACGTACTCCTCTTCGTTCATTCCTCTCCCTCCTTCTCTCCCTCGATTCTCGCTCTGATCTCCTTATAGCAAGGGCAGGCATCGCAGGGCCTGTGATACCCGAAGGGTCTGCATTTGATACTCCTCACATCATCCCAATCGGATCTGGGCACCTTGCCGTCCCACATGTCCTTGGCGTAATAGCCCGGTTTCAGACCGCACGCTCTGGGATCCATGAGAAGCTCGACCTCCCTGCACGAGAAGCACAGCGGCTCCGGCAGGACGGCTTCGACATGATGCAGGTCGTTCATAGGGGGCAGCTTTCCAGAAGGTTCCATCAGCTCCCACTCTATCTTGTTCTTCTCCTCCAGGTAGATCCCTTTCATGAATCTTCCCGGGTATACATGCCTGTAGTACGTGCTGTTCGAATCGCCTACTATGCACCCCTGCTCCAATGCATTGAACGCACAGGTTTCGGACAGAACCTTCTCCGAAATCCTCATTCCTCCCCCTCCACGGCGTACCACGACCTGCCCGCATGCGCGGCCCTGCCCTGCAGCTCCAGCGCACGGAGTGCGGACTTGACGTGGCAGTACCTCTTCACTCCCGACTCCTTCACGATCTCGTCCACGGTGCGCATGTCCTCCA
>ERZ808258.428-NODE-428-length-17123-cov-6.160241_pt1 | contig 17123 bp, 8 predicted proteins | sample MGYA00521280_ERZ808258 | MGnify/ENA primary metagenome ERZ808258 (study PRJEB31516, sample SAMN03275585) | gut metagenome | biome: mammalia-associated habitat; material: feces | host: Papio cynocephalus | place: Kenya | collected 2012-07-19 ...
CGTAGATGGGGTGGGCGTTTTAGACAGGATGGACAGGATTTTTGGGCGGACTCTCCCCCTCTGCGTTCTCTGCGTCTCTGCGTGAGATATTCCGCCGCCCCGAGGTACACGTGTACCTCGTAGGCAATCTTGCGGACCTCTTTCAGCAATTGCTTCATCCCCTTTCTACATTCTCTCTTTTTCTACACGGTTAATCTTCTCAGGCGAATATGAGCCAGTAGAGCGCCCAGTTGACGGCAAGGGAATAGAGATTGGCGACGAAATCGTCGATGACGATGCCGCGTCCGCCGGGGATGGACTGCAACTGCCGCGCCGGGGCGGGCTTGACGATGTCCACTACGCGCACGACGACGAAGAAAAGCGCCATCGCCCACCAAGGAAGCGCCGCGAGGGGAAGTCCGGCGACCGCGAGCGGAAAAAGCATCCACTCGTCCGCCGTGATGCGTCCATCGTCCTTGATGGCGAGGAGTTTTTCGGCGCGGTCGCAGAAGGGGATGGCCAGGAGGGTGAAGCCCAGGCAGGCGGGGATCTGCGCCCAGAGGGGCAGGGCCGTCGTGGCGTAGGCGAGCGCCACGCCCGGGGCGCTGCCGAACGTGCCGGGGGCGAACGGCGCCACGAGACCCAGTCCGAAGCCCGTGGCCACGAAAAGACAGAAGCGGTCAAAGAATGTTCTCTTCATAGATGGAGGGTATTATACCATATTTCCCCGCGGGCTGCACGGACCACTCACCCTGGAGAACAGTCCTATTTGTCCTCATGACGCGTACCGGATTCCCAAGACAAAAGGACATGTCAGGCGGACGATCCGTCTGGCCAGAAGCGCCCCCGCTTCCCGCGCGTACGCTTTCCGTTCGAACAACCGGATCTTCTGCCCGTGCCGGCGCCGCTTCATCAGTAGCAGATATCCAAGAGACCGCGGTCTCTTGAGTAAAAGACCGCGGTCTCTGTGGTAAAAGACCGCGGTCTCTTGGGTAAAAGACCGCGGTCTCTGTGGTAAAAGACCGCGGTCTCTTGAATGTCTTGCGCCGACGAGGCGATGGCGGTGTCCCGAAACGCCCCGGTTCTTCAAGACCGTATTGGCTTGTTTTGCAGGGCACTCTTTATTACATATTATGTACAATTCCCGTTTTCCGCTTACAGAATACGGACGAACCGGGCGTCTCCCGGGTGGCTTCCGTCCAAACAAGCCCCCTTGGCACGGTTTTTGCTTTATAACTTGCTTGAAGGATGAACAGCAATATGGAAACCGAGCAGCATCAGCGGAGCCTCTACAGCTCCAACTTCGAGCACGACGCCTGCGGCGTGGGGCTTGTCGCGAATTTGAACAACGTACCGAACCGCGAGGTCGTGACGGCGGGTCTGACCGTCCTCAAGCGCCTTATGCACCGCGGCGCGACGGGGAACGACCCGCGTACCGGCGACGGCGCGGGCCTGCTCGTCCAGATTCCGGACGGCTTTTTCCGCAAAGTCATGCCGAATCTGCCCGAGAAGGGCCAATACGGCATCGCCATGGTGTTCGGCGCGGTCGGCGAAGAGAAAGTCTTCGAAGAGGCGGTCTCGGCGAACGGGGCGCAGGTTCTGGGCTGGCGCGAAGTGCCGATCGAGCCCCAGGCGGTCGGGCCGGTCGCCCGTAGCGTGCTGCCGCGCATCCGCCAGTTCTTCGTCTCCGGCGCCGATGAACGCCTGCTCTACGTCATCCGCCGCACCATCGAAAAATCCCTCAAACACGGCTATATCTGCTCGTTTTCAACCCGCACCATCGTCTATAAGGGTCTTCTCCTCGCCACCCAGGTGGAGGAGTTCTATCCGGACCTCGCCGACGCGGACTTCACCTCCGCCATCGCCCTCGTGCACCAGCGCTACTCGACGAACACCTTCCCGACCTGGGAACTGGCGCACCCCTTCCGCATGCTCGCCCACAATGGCGAGATCAACACCCTCAAAGGCAACCTGAACGCCCTCAAAGCGCGCGAAAAATCGCTCTTCTCCCCGGTTTTCGGCAAGGACATGAAGAAGATCCTGCCACTCATCCGCGAAGGGCAGAGCGATTCGGCCTCTCTGGACAACATGTTCGAGCTACTCGTCGCCGCGGGGCGCGATCCGGCGCACGCCATGCTGATGCTGATGCCGCAGGCCTGGGGCGCCAAGTACCACATGGGTCAGGACGTCCGCGGTTTTTACGAATACCACTCCGCCCTCATGGAACCGTGGGACGGACCCGCCGCGGTCGCCTTCACGGACGGCATCTCGGCCGGCGCGGCGTTGGATCGCAACGGACTGCGTCCGGCGCGTTGGACCTTGACGCGCGCCAATCTCTTCATTTTGGCGTCCGAAACGGGCGTCGTAGACATTCCGCCGGACGAAATCGTGAAACACGGCCGTCTGCGTCCGGGTTCGATGGTGTATCTCGACCTGCCGAACCACCGCATCATGGACGATGCGGAAATCAAGACGCGCTATGCCCGCCGGCGTCCCTACCGCCGCTGGGTGGAGGAGAACCGTATCGCCATACAGGGTCTTTTCACCGAAATCGTGCCGTCCGCCGTGCCCGGCGACCTTTTGCGCCGACAGCGGCTCTTCGGCTATACGGACGAGGATCTGGAACTCATCATCGACCCGATGGCCGAAACGGGCAAGGAACCGGTCGGGTCCATGGGCAACGACGCCGCGCTCCCGGCGCTTTCCCACAAGCGGCGCACGCTGTTCGACTACTTCCATCAGCTTTTCGCGCAGGTGACGAACCCGCCGATCGACCCGATCCGCGAGGAACTGGTCATGTCGCTGATGACCTACATCGGCAATCTGGGCAATATCCTGGAGGAGACCCCCGAACACGCCCGACTGATCAAACTGCGCCGTCCGGTCCTGACGGACGATGAACTGGCGCGGCTTTCCAAGGTCGCCGACCGGGGCTACCCCTCCGCGACGCTTTCCACCTACTTCTCCGGCAATCTGGAAGCCGCCCTGGGCGAACTCGGCCGCGCGGCGGTCCAGGCCGTCGGTTCGGGCGCGCGGATCGTGATCCTGTCCGACCGGGGCGAGCCCAAGGAAGGCGAAATGCCCATCCCCGCCCTGCTCGCGACCGCCGCGGTCAACCGGGCGCTCGTGGACGCCGGCTTGCGGACTTCCATCGGCCTCGTCGTCCAGTCCGGCGAAGTGCGCGAAGTCCACCATTTCGCGGTCCTGCTCGGCTACGGCGCGACGGCCATCAACCCCTATCTCGCGCTCGAGACCGTCACCGCCCGCCATAAAGGCGACGCCGTGACCGCCGCGTCGAACTACGTCAAGGCGGTGGACAAGGGTCTTTTGAAGATTATGTCCAAGATGGGCATCTCCACCCTCCGGAGCTACCGTTCGGCGCAGATTTTCGAGGTCGTCGGCCTCGCGGACGATGTCGTGGAGAAGTTCTTCAAGGGCACCCCGTCCCGCGTGGGCGGTCTGACCCTCGCCGATATTGAAGCACGCATCCGGGCGCACAAGGCCGATTCCGCCCCTGCGGACGATTTGCTGGACCGCGGCGGACTCTACCGCTACCGCCTGGACGGCGAAGAACACCTCTGGACGCCCCAGACCGTCGTCGCCTTCCGCAAGGCGGTACGGACGGGGGACGCGACCCAGTTCGCGGCGTATTCCGCGGCGATCGACGACCAGACGCGGCGCAGTTGCACCCTGCGCGGTCTTTTCGGCTTCAAACCGACGAAGGCGATTCCGGTCGAGGACGTGGAAGACGTCGAATCCATCATGCGCCACTTCGTGGGTGGGGCGATGTCCCTAGGCTCGCTTTCCCCCGAAGCGCACGAGACGATTGCGCGCGCCTTCAACTCGATCGGGTCCATGTCCAATTCGGGCGAAGGCGGCCTCAACGAGGAACGCCTCGGGACAGACGCCGACTGCGGCATCAAACAGGTGGCGAGCGGACGCTTTGGCGTGACGATCGACTATCTGCGCCATGCCAAAGACCTGCAGATCAAGCTGGCGCAGGGCGCCAAGCCCGGCGAAGGCGGCCAGCTCCCGGCCCACAAGGTCAACGAATTCGTGGCGAAACTGCGCCACGCGCGCCCCGGGACGACGCTCATTTCCCCGCCGCCGCACCATGACATCTACTCGATCGAGGACCTGGCGCAGCTCATCTACGATTTGAAGTGCGCCAATCCCGCCGCGCGCGTGTCGGTGAAACTCGTTTCCGAAGCGGGCGTCGGGACGATTGCCGCCGGCGTCGCCAAGGCGCATGCGGACGTCATTCTGGTCTCGGGCTACGACGGCGGAACCGGCGCCGCGCCCCTGACCTCCATGAAACACGCGGGCCTCCCGTGGGAACTCGGCCTGGCCGAAACCCAGCAGACTCTCGTCAAGAACAACCTGCGCGGACGCGTCAAAATCCAGGTCGACGGCCAGATCAAGACCGGCCGCGACGTGGTCATCGGCGCCTTGCTGGGCGCGGAAGAGTTCGGCTTCGGCACCACCCTTCTCGTGGCGCTCGGGTGCATCCAGGACCGCCGGTGCCACTGCAACACCTGCCCCGTGGGCATTGCGACCCAGGAGGAGTGCCTGCGCCGCCATTTCGCCGGCAAACCGGAGCATATCGTCAACTTCCTGCGGTTTCTGGCCCAGGAGACGCGCGAACATCTCGCGGCGCTCGGGCTCCATTCGCTGGACGAAGCCGTCGGCCGCACCGACCTTCTGGACATCAACGACGCGCTCCCGCAGGCGGAAGGTTTCGACTTCGCGAAGCTTTTCGCCGCGGAACAGGGCGACGCGCGGCGCTTTACGCCCGGCGCGAATCCCTACGTCTTCGACGACTACGACCGCCACGAGATCCTGAACGCGATCGATTTCGCGACGCTCCCCGAAAAGCCCGTCCGCCTCGAACGGGACATCAAGAACACCCAGCGGACGATCGGCACGGAACTTTCGGGCGAAATCGCCGAGCGCTTCGGCGAGAAAGGCTTGCCGGAAGATAGCGTGCACATCCTCTTCCGCGGCGTGGCGGGACAGTCCTTCGGCGCATTCCTCGCGCCGGGCGTCACCTTCGAACTGGACGGCGAAGCCAACGACTTCGTGGGCAAGGGCATCTCGGGCGGCACGATCGTCGTGCGCCCGGCGATCCACCCGTCCATGTACGCCGCGCTCGGCTTCAAGCCGGAGGACAACGTCATCGCCGGCAACGTCATCGCCTACGGCGGCACGGCGGGCAAAATCTTCCTGAACGGCCAGGCGGGCGAACGCTTCGCCATCCGCAATTCGGGCGTGACGCTCGTCACGGAAGGCGTGGGCGACCACGGTTGCGAGTACATGACGGGCGGCAAGGTCGTCATACTCGGCCGGACCGGCGTCAACTTCGGCGCCGGCATGACCGGCGGCGTCGCCTACGTCCTCGACGAGGCGGGCGACTTCGACCTGCGGTGCAACCTCGATTCGATCGACCTCGCCACGATCGAGGCGGGCTCGGACGACGAAAACGAACTTCTGGACCTCATCCGGGAACATGCCGAACGCACGTCTTCGCCCCGCGCGAAGAGCATCCTGGCGGATTGGGCGACCTACCGTCCGCGCTTCGTCAAGGTCGTACCGGTGAAGGAGAATTGATTATGGAACGCATTCACGACATCTACCGTCCCGTGGACGAGCGCAAGCACGACTTCAAGGAAGTCGAACGCCGCCTGACGCTCGAGGACATCAAACCCCAGCTGAAACGCTGCCAGAACTGCGGCGTGCCCTTTTGCCACGGCGCCGGCTGTCCGCTCGGCAACCTCGTGCCGGACGAAAACCGCGCCATGTCCAAGGGCGACGTCCGCCGCGCCTACGAACTCCTGAGCGTCCACAGCGACTTCCCGGAATTCACCTCGCGCATCTGCCCGGCCCTGTGCGAATCGTGCTGCGTGCGCGACCTCGACGAGGAGCCGGTCATGATCCGCCAGAGCGAGAAGCTCATCATCGACACCGCTTTCGAGCGGGGCTGGGTCGTGCCCGAGCCGCCCGAAAAGGAGAACGGCAAGCGCGCCGCCGTCATCGGCGCCGGCCCGGCCGGACTCTCCGCCGCGCGCACCCTGCGCCGCAAAGGCTGGGCGGTCACCGTCTACGAAAAGGACGCCGACATCGGCGGACTCCTGCGCTACGGCATCCCGTACTTCAAGCTCGACAAGGCGCTCATCACCCGCCGCCGCAAATTGCTGGAGGCGGAAGGCATCCGCTTCGTGACGGGCACGAACATCGGCGTGGACGTCTCGGCGGACTACCTCTCGCGCGTGTTCGACGCCGTCGTCGTCGCGATCGGCACCCCCGCCGCGCGCGACCTGAAGATTCCGGGACGCGACCTGAAGGGCGTGCACCTCGCGCTCGAGTTCCTGGGCGGACAGAACCGCTACCTCGGCGGCGAACTCGCCGCGCCCCCCATTTCGGCGGAAGGCAAGCGCGTCCTCGTCATCGGCGGCGGCGACACGGGTTCGGACTGCGTCGGGACCTCCATCCGCCAAGGCTGCAAGTCGGTGACGCAGATCGAAATCATGCCCAAGCCGCCGGAAACCCGCAGCCCCTCGACGCCCTGGCCGGACTGGCCGTACCTCCTGCGGACGAGTTCCAGCCACAAGGAAGGCTGCGAACGTCGCTGGAGCCTCAATTCCCTCCGTTTCCTGGGTCGCAAGAGCGTGACGGGCGTGGAGGTCGAGACCGTCGACTGGGAGTTCTCGCCGCTCGGCAAGCCGCTCAAATTCGCCCCGCGGCCCGATTCGAAGGAAGTCATCGCGGCGGACCTCGTCCTGCTCGCCATGGGTTTCACGGGCGTCCCGACGGACCACCCCATCGTGCGCCAACTGGGTCTCGCCCAAACGCCGCGCACGGCGCTCCTGTCCAAGCCGGAAAGCAACATCTTCTGCGTGGGCGACTGCGCCTCGGGGGCTTCCCTCGTCGTGCGCGCGCTCGCGAGCGGACGCAACCTGCCCCTCTGAGCAGCCGCGTTCCGGCGGGACAGCATCACCGTTCCGGCGCAACGCCATCGCCGTTCCGGCGGGACGGGGCGGATAGGCTTGGAAGAGGTCACGTCCTATCCTCTCCCCAACCACCTATCCTCTCCCCAACGGTAGGGGCGGCAGTCCCATGCCGCCCGCCCGGCAATAGACCGTGAAGATCGGGAGAATGCGGAGTACGGGTGTTTGTTTACCCTGGAAAGCGCAGTGTATATCTTAAAACGAGCAACTTATTGTCAGCCGAATCTTGCGATGCTTTTACGTATATGATCAATGCAAGAGTCTATCTCGTTGACCACTTGATAATGCCAGAAACGGATAACATGCCAACCTAATGCTTCCATCAGGATGTCCCTATGAATGTCATCCGCCTTACGGCATCCATTTCTGTCGAGATGCCACGCTTGTCCGTCAACTTCAATGTCAATCTTATGACCAGGGATTGCCAAATCAAGGTAGCGTCCTGCAATAGGATATTGTGGCTCCGTCAAAACACCAACCCGTTCCAAGGCGACACGCAATCTTTCCTCTCCCGGGCCAATTGAAACTTTACGCGGAGGCCTCACTTCGGGAATCAACTTCTGAATATAAGAAATGCCACTGGAGGACACTCGTTTCTTATCGCCAAACGCGATAAATAGATGCTTAGCTCGTGAAACGCTTACATTATAGATGTATTTGTTCTCCGCCGAAGTGATGTACCATTCTTCACCGTGTTTTCTATTGTCATTCAGCCCCAAAAGGAAGAGGACAACATCGCACTCTCCGCCCTGGAAACCATTGGCCGTGTTAATTTGTGAGTTTATGTCGAGCTGGTTTGGCAGGAGAGATTTGCAATCAGCCGCATGTGTTTTAAAGCGATTGGCGAGATTTCGCAATGGGCTGATCACACCGATTGTGCCCTTGAATCCTTTACGCTTCAATCCTTTTAGATATTCGATCGCCGCCTCAATTTCAGCCTCGTCTCCGCCAACTGCATCAACCCACTCCATCCCTGGTTTCAGCCCGTTTAGAGCGGAGCTACCCTTTCTGCCTGTTTCACAGCAAAGACATAGGCGTCCCTCATAAAATTCGCCGTTGAAATACTCGGCGATACCATCTGCGCATCTAAAATGTTCTTTTAACAATATTGCTTTGTGCGGCAACACGCCAAAAGCGTTGTTCTCGCTGTAGGCAAATTTGCGATATTCTGGTCCGTCAAGGCGGTACTTGCGCCTTAAAGCGAGATCGCGTTTCTTCTTCAATGTTATGACAGGTGGGAATTGATTCGGGTCGCCGACAATAGCAATGCGCTGTGCCCTGTATAGAACAGGGATCATCGGCGGGATGTCGCATTGTGACGCCTCGTCAATAATTGCAAGTGAATATATTCCGGGAAGACATGGGGCGGCCTTCTTAAGCGAAAGCATCGTCGCCGCCCACGCGGGGAATATCTTTAGAAAGTCATGGAATGACGATAGCGCATCATCATACTTGGCTGCGTCACCAACAGACCCCATAAACGGCAACGGATTCACCTTCAGGGCACTTTCGACCTTGCTCTTGCATTTGGCTACGAGATCACCAGTATCTTTTACGGATGAAATTGCCGTCACCATTTTTTCGACGTACGCTGCCTGTACTGTGGCTTCGGCATCAAGCAAAACCTTCTTCGTCAGCTCCTTCAGACTGTCATAATTACATTTAGACGACTCGTCCTTCAAGGCAGCCATTTCAGCCACTTCAAGTTGTTTGGCAAGCGCCCTGCATTTTAAGACTGACAGCAGGCGTCTTATCTCTTTGCTTACAGTCTTCGGCGATATGAACGCATTGACAATGTTGGGCGCAACCTCTACAAGTTGGGTGCGCAATTTATCATTCACTAAACGATTGTGCAAGACCAGCCTTTTCATTGCGTCAAGCAACCTTTCAAAGAATCCTCGCTTTGGCACCTCGCGCAAGGCTGCATTGACTTGTTCAAGAAGCAAAACTGTTTCCGGTCTATCACGCTTATTTTCTGGGACTGACTTTATGTGCTCGTTTAAATCGGACAGCAATCTCTCAAACCCCGATATTGTATCTCGCAAATACTGATAACGGACGATGTGGGATTCAAAATCCCTGTACTGCGACAATGCAACATCAAGTTTTTTAAACCATGAAACGTCCTCCCTCAACGAACCAAGAAAAGAGCGGCGCTTCCTAAATTCATTGGACAATCGAGACTTTACGAATCCTAAACGGCTATCAACTATCTGTTGCGATTTCTGCCAATCCAAGTTTGTAGGGTTGTCTGGCGTTGTGCAAAACGAAACAAGCGGGAAATTGGCATCATCAACCGCCTCTAGCGCCTTGTCAAAAATCGCATGAATGGCTTTGTGATTCTTGCTCGAGAAAAGAACAGAACCACCGTATAGGGCTTCATTGGCAATCAAATTCACGGCCATGAAAGACTTGCCGGTGCCAGGTGGTCCGACAACCTTTACGACAGGTCTATTGAGCGATGCTTCCACTGCCTCGAATTGTCCCGCATTCATTCTGCGCTTGGTGAATGACACGGGAATGCGTTTCTCTCGTCCACTGGCACCATTTACAATGTCATTTGACAACGGCGGATCACGGAACACGTACGCAAGTGACGTTTTGTCTAGCACGGCATCTGGCTCGGTACTGATCCGGCGCAATTCAGAAATCAGGTTTTTCGTGTATGTCGTTTTGTTGCCTACGAACAACACAGCAGTATTCAACAAACCTTTTTTAGCTTGCGAATGGCGGACGGAGAATGACATTGAATTTGGTGAAAATCCGCTTACGCCAAAACGTATTGATATGTAGTTCAGAACCAATTCCACATCAACCCGCCCCAATTCATCATCTGCCTTCTCGCAAGCGCGTTGAAATGACTTTTGATCCGCCTTGGAAATGTGATACTCGATCCAATCCTGATTTATAGATACGCCTTGCCTGTCGATCTCCATCTTCATTCCCGTCGTATATCCAGCACCCTGTACCGATATTGAAACCGGGAACATCATGATCGGGCAAAGGCACTCGACCCCATTTGGCGAAACGAACGATTGAAGCGGATAACCTATGAACAACTCTTCCTCGTCAGACGCTTTCAACAGGCAGGAACGGACAAACACATCGTCTGGCGAAGTCGCAACGACGAATTCACCGTCTGTAACATGCCAGTTGTACGGTAGCCGCGGCATCATGAACGATATGCCTAACTGATTGGAGAACAAATACTCTTGACTCTGTTCCGAATACTTTACGCAATCGGCATAATAACGGCACAGATTCCGAAATCTTGTCCATGGTTCGGTCATTTAGATTCTCTCCTAATTGCTTGGGATGCCATCTAGCGTACCTCGTCCATTAACATATTCGATAAGAGCTCTTCGCATTGATTCGTGATCTTGCAATGCTATTGTATGACATGGGAGCTCTTTCCCTAGCAAACCACATGGAGCGAGGGTCTCTTTCCCATGCGTCTCTCTTTGCTTAGACCATCCGCTTGGGTTTACCAGGCAATTAGGATCAAATCTGCGGCGATGCAAAATGAATAACATGCATTTTATAAAGTACCCTGCCATCTTTGTTGTTTGCGTACTTCTGTTCCAATATGGGAAAAGACTACCCCTTGAACTGTAAAAGGGATAGTCATTAAAGGCTTCTACTAACGCGTAAAAGGCTTTCTCGCAAAGCATGGTGTCGCATGAGGAAAGTGCGATCGGATGGAATTGCATTAAATTATAGGCTAGACGCATATCGTTTTCTTTGGAAGAGCCATTAGCAATATTTGCAAGGGCGCAAACAAGCAACTTGCCGACCCGCGCGTCGTTATCATCGAAATTATTGGCACAAAACGAGGTTTCAACAGCATTCAACGAATCACCCTTCACGACATATTTTTCAAAAAGGGACTTCCTCAAAGGCTCCAAATCTGGATTGTCAAATTGATATGTCCACGCGACTAATCGAAGGTATTTTTGATCCCTATAAGTATCATTCACCAAGGCTTTAAACAACTTACCGTAGCTTTTAGTCGCATCCGGCACTCTGTGGTCTTTCGCATTGCCGAATACGTTCTCTCGTTTCAATCTATCAATTGGCGACATTGTGTTATCATCAAAAATACGACTCTTGCCATACGCCCTAACTCCTGAACTTTTTTTAGCACACGGATCTACCTCCCCCCAATAATTTTGCGCCCTTGCAAACAGATCATTACTGATGGGTTTCTTTTTGAACAAGTAATCATTTACCTGGTCTTTTATCGTTCGCCAGATTTCCTCGCAGGCCTCGACAAGCGGCATTGTTGGAGGGAAATGCCGTTTCAGTTCTCGCTCGATACGAATTCGCGTCATGTCGGATGGCTTTGCCGAACCTATGTCAACTAACTTTGGACTCTTAAGGAATGGAGCAAAGAAACGTGCTACCGCCAACCCCTGCCCTGGAGTAATCTCCGCCCGGCACATTATCTCTGTATCGTCTTTTGTTGCGACATCAAAATCAACAGTCCATTCTTTAAGTTTTAAATCATCGCGAGGTTTACCTTCGGCAAGATATAATGCCAGCTTCTTTGATCCAGCGTACAAAATCCCGACTGGCTGCATTTCATCTGTTGTGAACTTCTTGCCCCCTGGCCAACATTCAATATGCGGCACTATCGGTTTTGAAAAGACAACCTCTTCCGCGCGCGTAGTCACAACCAGTGATAGCGCGTCAATTTCATCGAAATAGGGCACAAGGCCTTTTGATATCTTCCGTAAACAATCTCGTACGCCTACAATCAATAAATCATCGCCACCACAAAGATGACCAACTCGCCAACCATATGAATTTGGGCAGTTCAACTTCGCCAAGCCGGTTCGACCGTTCTTATTGCGTCCAACAAGGAATCTCACATCTCCACTATCTGCCTTTTCTCCATGAAGCCGCAAAGATGCACGTTGAGGTACTACACATCCATTACCATCATCCATGAAACGGATAGAGATCGCATTAAACTTGTCTCGGCAATACCCATCCTCGATCAACAGCGACTCGCCGCTTGACAGTTTTCGTTGTTCAATCTGATAACCAATTGCCGTTGCTATGCTGCGCCAAAGTAGAAACATGTCAGAGCGAGCAAGTGCAGCCGGCTTCGCACAAATTACTTTCTCAAGCCAAGCAGCATCCCAATGATCGGGAACAAGAACAACCCATCGTTTCCCTCCAATAATTCCATGCAGATACGAAAAATAGTCTGCAAGATGCTCGGCATCCCTGTTCTCAAGGATTTCTTCAAGGCGGAGCGGCATTCCCGGTTCCTTGCTTGGCTTATGGGGATTCTGTATAAAGGGGCGTGCATTGGGATGGTCGTTAGGACAAATCAAGGTGTCCCTATTATCCCAAGGGAAAGTCGGATCGATAATAACAACATCTTCTTTCTGCACAACCGGTTCTTTGGTAGGTGTCACAAGAAGTTCGTTATCCCATATCCGACCTTCGACTATTGGGTTGCGCCCATCCAGTTGATTGAACCAGACATAGGTATCATATCTGGCAAAAGGAGAGCAATTGACGGAAACTCCATCATAGAGTTTGTCATAAAGTTTGGCGACAGCATCACGTCGATTCCACAATCGTTCGGCGATATCTTCTTCTCTCAGGACCTTGAGATATTCGCCCCATATCAGTGAGTAGAGCCGGTCTTGCTGTAGGACATAATTAGGTTGCGGAAGCTCTGATATGGTCTTGACTTTCTCAAACTCTGGCTGTTCCAGCGCTTCAATGCACAGTGCCTCGAGACGCCTAACCGCTACAACTGTCGCGTTTTCCCCCCATTCTGCCTTGCCATTCTTTCGCAAATACATAGAAGACAAGGCAAGACATCGCCTCAGCAAATCTTTCAGTACTCGATTTTCAAGCATGTCGAAATTTTCGCGTCGCACGACGCCCAAAATCTCTTGCCTTGCACCTGCTTTCTCAATTGGCGAGTAGCCGGGCTGACGGGTGAGCCATCGCAAACAGTGCGAATCAATCTGCTGGACACGCCCTATCGGCACCTTACTCCACTCTCGCGCAAGCATCTTGCGGATGTTTCCAACAATGGTAGCTATCGTCCCATAATGCCGCTTAGCGATAAGCGTCAACACGGTTTCAGGCGGTCCCGATTTTTCTAATGCAGACTTGATTTCACGCCAAGGGAGTGGCAACGCCCCCTGCGTGCTCTTCGCTACATACGGATGAGTCTGGAAATAGTCTTCCGCACGGGCGCGAAGATCAAAAAACATCCAAACCTTCAGGATGAAATCGTCGTATTCATCATCCTGCGGCGGCTTCCCGACCATCGCGCCCTGAAGATGGAGATACTCGCGAAACGGAAATCTATGAGCCGTCTCCATCATCGCGTAACGCCGCGCCACTTAAAGAAGGTCGCCCCCATATCCTGTCGGCAAGCTTTATCGAATGCACTTTGCAGGTTCCCGTCCTCTGTTTTGGCGATAGCGTCGGAAACAGCCTGTTTCACTGTTGCAAAGTGGGGGTCCTGCAACTCCATACCATTCAGTTTTGGCAGGATCTTCATTTCAATCTGATCGGAAACCGCCTCGCGATAATGACCAGGGTAGTTCAGCACATAAAGTTTCATCGCCTGATCAACGCGAAACCCATAGGCCCTGCCCACACCATCAAGTGCTTCACCGACCGGCAGAAGCGTGTCCCGAAGGAAGCACATGTCATCTCGCCCATCTACGGCGGCTGCTAGCGGAACACACCATTTGTCCCAAGCGTTGGCCGAGAGGCGCCGCTTGCCATTTTCCCATTCGCTCACGAAACCACTCTTGTCAGGCTCATGTTGCGTTTTCCCCGTCGCAATTGCAAGAATGCCCGGTCGTCCGAAACGCAAGACGTTAGACCGGTCAATGACCTTGTCGGAAAGCATTTGTGTACTTTCATCCTCGTTCATCGTCCCGACAAAGAGCGTGTGTGGCGAGACAAAGAGTCGGCGCATGGCCTTTGCGTCATCAGCCGCGTTGCATTCTAACTCGATTTCCGCTTTGCGCCGTTCCTCACGCCTACCCGCGTCGATACCGTTTCTCGTCTCCAGCTTGCTCAGGAGATCGGAGAAGTAGTATTCAACGCGAGCGATGTTCATTTCGTCGAGCAAGACCAAGTTTAGCGGCAATCCGCCTTTCTTCCACTTCTCCTCTGCTGCAGAGTTGTTGTAGATGTCGAATTGCCAGAGAAGACGCGCCAATTCCGTCGCCTTGTAGCGCCCCTCCATGTAGTTGTAGAAGCCGAAAAGATCCTGTGGGCTGTCCCAGCGGGGCTGCACGGGAACGGAAAGAAAATTTGCGCCGAGCGCCGCCGAATAGAGTTCCGGCAAAAGACTCTTTCCTGTTCCCGATATGCCAGCCAGGACGACAAGAGGCGTGTGCGTCGCGCATTTGAGACCCGTATGGAAAGCACGAATGGCGCGCTCATCGAACACGAATCCGTGAGGTTCAAGGCTCTTTGTGAAATCTTCGAGCCACTTCTTTTCGTCTACCGTCTCGTCGGCCTTGCGGAGGGTGGCTTCATTCACGACAGGAGCATCAAGATTCTTCCACTTTTCAGCCTGCTCCTTGCGCCGATTCGCCAATTCGGCAATAACCTCACGGGCAACAGTAGCCTCGGCCTTCAGGGAGGAGGCTTCGCCTCGAATCTTACCGACTTCTTCGGCAAGATGCTTGAGCTCGTCTTTCTTCGAGGCGATTTGTCCGCTCAGCCTTTCAAGTTCACCCTTTACTTCTGCAGCCTTTTCGGAAAGTTTCCTCCTCTCCGTTTCTAGTTTTTCCTTTTCTACTTTGGCCGTTTCTATTTCCTTGTCTATTGCGGCTTTTTCTGCCCGGCGACGCGGGACTTGTACTATCAGTTCGCCATTTTCCTTGCGCAACCCCTCGATTGACTTTTCTGCCTCTACGGCTTTTTTTTCAAGCTCAACTAATTGCTGCTGCCGTTCAGAAACCTGCCTATCAAGATCTTCCTTGTGAACCTTTTGCGCTTCAATCGAAGCGCGAACACCTGCAAGATTTTTTTGCGTTTCGTCGATTTCCGCTTTAGCTTTTTTAAGCCATTCCTCCGCGTCCTTCCCTTTCTGGATCTGATTTTCCGCTTCCGTAATTGCAGCCCGTTTCTCGTTTAACTCTATTTGGGCATCGTCGATTTTGGATTGCAATTCGGAAATCTTAGCAATCAATTCTTCGACCTTGTGAAGGTATGGTGCCAAATCCTTGGCCCTGATGTAATAATGAAGCGTCAAAAGGAATATGCCGGCAAGAATCACTACCAGCGACATTCCTGTCACGTAAACAATTAATGGATTACTTGACAATACCTCCAGCATGGCCACCATCATTCCGCACCGCCTCCCGTGATTGAATCTTCGGCATTGGCTTTGTTTCCATCACCACTTTTCACTCGTTTAGATTCTGTTTTAAGCGCATTCAAACGTTTCTCTAGCTCTAGAATTTGTGCTTCGATTTCCGGCTTGCGTTCTTTTAGCCTTTGTTCAGCCAATTGGCGTTCTGCAATTGCCTTGTCGCGCATTGACTCAGCCAGTCTTTTCGCGTCAAGCGCGGAATCTTTTGCTGCAAGACTTTGTGTAGCCGTCGCGTCCGCCGATTTCCGCGTCCGTTCAGCTTTTTCAATCTGGCTCTTCACTTCATGTAGACGAACATTCGCAAGATCGATTTTATTTGAAATGCTTTGCAACTCTATTCTGGCAGATTGTATCGTCACTGCTTGTGTTGCGATTTCGCCTTTCATCCGCTCCAACTCTACTACGGCATCTTTTGCTGCCTTGACAGTGCCGTGCAATTCGGTTTTGGCTGCTTCTGCTGAACTTTTTGCGATTGAGCATTCGTTTTGCGCCTTGTCTCTAGCCGATTCAACAGCCTTCATGTCTTTTTGCGCAGCATCACGTTCATTGTTTGCAGTCTTGGCTTCTTCTTCCGCTTTCGACACGGAAGAACGCAGTCTTGACAATTCAGCAGCGGCAAAGTGTATCGCGTTTGAAACGGTTTGCAGTTCGGCATTGGCATCCGTCACTTTCCTCGATATGATCGACAGGTTAACGGATAGGTTGTTTGTTGCGGCTTCAAGTCCCGATAATACATCTATGAGATTTGATCTTTTATTTTCGACTTGCGTCAATTGGGCTTTCGCATTGCCAATCTTGGCATTCCACTCGTTATAACGGTCTTGCGCTTCTCGTTCAATCCGTAGTGCATTGTCTCGTGCTGATATCGCCCGAACAAACGAGTTACTCTCTGTTTCATATTGCCGTTTAACATCCGACAACGAATCATTCATGGCAGACAATCTTTGCAACTCTGCCTTTTGCGCTAGAATGGCACCGTACAAATCATTTGTCGTTGAATCATACCGCTCTTTGAATCCCTTTATGAGAGAGGCAAGATCTTGTTTTTTTCTTTCCAACTCTTCGTCCAGCTCTTTGCTTCGGTTTCTATGTTCCTCTTCAAGGGCGTTCCTCTTCAGCGAGAATTCCGCCTCGGTTGCTGCTATGCGATTCTTGCTCTCGCGTTCTGTCTCTGAACACAGTGCCCTTATGTCTGCAAGCTTTTGGACGCAGGCTGACTTGGTCGCAGAAAATCTGAAGTATTCCGAATAGAGCCAATGAAATGCGGCGAATGTCGCCAACATCATCAAAGTCATGATGCAAACAGTTAGCCCCACAGCCCATTTCTTGGGTTTGCTCAATGGATCGGATAGTGTCAGCCCGTTTCCGCAGGCTTGATTCTCTTGGGTCTCCATTTTATCCTCCATAGCTTTCATTCGACCAGCCCCCATTCGCAACAACGTGCTATGATGTCGCCCGTGCTGTCTGCTCGATGTACTTGCGCAGGGACATCGCATACGCAAGTAGCGGGTTAGCCATATAGGGCTTGTGCTGCTTGAATATTTTCGCAAGTGTCATGCCATTCGAAAGCGGTTCCGGGCTCCAGACTTCCAGACGATTCTTGACCAACATCATCTGAACGCCTGCCGCATTGTATCCGCCCGTTGACGGAGCCGTTTTTTTGCCATCGTTCATAATTCATATTATACCAAAAAACGGACCTTTTTGTGAATACTGTCGTGTAGAAAGCAAAACCGGAAAATTTGTAGAGAGCAAAACCGGAATACGAC
>ERZ808258.429-NODE-429-length-17097-cov-17.917029_pt1 | contig 17097 bp, 22 predicted proteins | sample MGYA00521280_ERZ808258 | MGnify/ENA primary metagenome ERZ808258 (study PRJEB31516, sample SAMN03275585) | gut metagenome | biome: mammalia-associated habitat; material: feces | host: Papio cynocephalus | place: Kenya | collected 2012-07-19 ...
TCGACTGGCTTATGGCCAGAACGACGGGGTACCCCCGATCTATCGAGTGATCAATCTCGGACGCGATTTCATTTTCGTAGTGCGCATGCTGTTCCTCGGGCACCTGGGTTTTATAAGCCGACCATCCTTGCCAGACCAGCCGTTCATATTCATCGTCCTTCTGCTGCTGCGTCCAGCCCTGACATAAGGGGAGTGAGGGCATCTTCAGATTGGAATTGAAGATAGGCGAGTCGTATTCCTCTACATCGAGGAACGTGTTGGTGTTTGCCATGGCTTCGTCGATCTGGGATTCAGTCAACACTCCTTGAACGAGAAACCTGCGCTTCGCCTCATCTCCATCCGGATAATCGAGGAACCATCCCTCTTCATCCTCATATCGAATACCCTTCGAAAGAAGGAAATCCTCACGATCCTGGTGCTGAATGGGGAGGATGTAGTGACTGTCACACCCCATAATCAGAGGTACTCTCAGACGATCGTGGAGCGTAAGAATATGACGGTTTAGCTCTCGCTGGGAGTTGGTATGATGATACTGAACCTCCAGAAAGAAGTTCTTCCCGAAATGATTTGCCAGATCCTCTACGATGGAATCGATGTCTGGATACTTCCAGAAGGCAACGCAGGCCGTAGTGACGATCACGTCATTCTTCGGCAGAGAGAAAATCAGGGGGAGATCAATCCTTGGGCGGCGATAGAACCCGGACAAATTAGCTTCCGAAAGGACGTCGTTGATTGCCTGTCTCCCGTTCTCGTTCTTTGCGCCGAGATAAATGTGGCAGTTCTGCGAATCCTGAGAGGTTCGATCCTTGACCCAATATGCCTCCGCACCGAAGACAAACCTGAGGTCGTGTGCCTTGGCGAGATGGTATCCCTCAATATAACACCCTTGGTTGCCGTGCTCCATAGTGGAGATGATTCCGTGCCCCAGCGCCTTTGCGCGCTTTGCGTAATCCTCGTTTGAAACAGTGGAATCGGGTACGACCGGATTGGTCATGAACGTATGCCTATGGTAATTCTGAAAAATAGCACCCAAGAACCTTCCTCCTTTCTCTACGCTATCTCAAGGTTCGACGATGCGCATACAGCGACTCATACACCACACGCCCCGCGTCGACCGGGGACATTTTCTCCGAGAGCAGGTCGTCCGTGTCTTTCAGATACTGGACGGTGACGTAGCGCTTGAGCCGGTGAATCTGACCGTCCTTCGTGGGATCGGCGTCCTTGTCGAGCGCGAACACGCACCGTACACCCAGCTTCACCAGGTGAAGAAACTGGTTCGGGTTTAGGTGTGACGTAAGCAGCGCGCAGGTGTTCTCAATTCCCCACGTTCTGGCAATGAGCACCGACTTGGTGCCCTCAAAGAGGACGATTTCACCAGACCTTCGGATGGCCTCCTTCGCCTCGGTAAATCCGTAAAACCCGTCGATCGTGCCGAGCGAGGTGAAGTATGTGTATTTGCGCAGTCCCTTTTCTTTGAAATCTGGGTCGCACGTCCTGCCGCAGACCGAAATGATGCGGCCATCCATATCACGAATAGGAAAGACGATGCGGTCTGACACCGCGTCGTAGCGAACCTGTGCCGCCTTGAGCACGTCCCAGCTCATGCCTTCGTCGACCCACGGCTGAAGCTTGTCCCTGCGGAACTCATAGCGCCCCATGTAATCGTCCGGGAGCGGCTTTGCGGTGGACTGGGCGAGCTTTCGCTGCCTGGGGATAAACCTCTTTGCGACGGAGGTTACGCTGAGCGGGGGAACGAGCGGCCCGGAGGCCTCGAAGCTCTCACCTGCATACTCGGAGAGCAGACGAAAAGCCCCGGCGACCGTGGTATGGTGATAGCGCATGATGAAGTCGATCAGGTTGCCGCCCACGCCATTGGCCGCGAAATCAAACCAGATACCGGGAGAGCTTCCGTCGCCCGGGCGGACGGAGAAGGAGGGAGTGCGCTCTTCCTTGAAAGGGCTGAGTCCCCAGTATTCGTGATCCTTCTCTTCCAACTGGACATATTGGCCGATGTATTGCTCAATCGGCACGGAGAGCAGAAGCTCGGATGAGGTCATGGTCTCCCTCCTTTCTTTCTAATAGGGGAGCTGCTGCATGTGCTGCTGTGCTTCCTCATAGCTAATGTGGTCGCCGTCGAAAACCATGTCGATGTACTCGCCTTCGGACATCTGAGGGCCGTTGCGATTAAAGCGAACGAAGAGCTTTTTGTTGCCGCAAGCCTGACCGTCCGCTTCGATTTCATCCTGTGACTTGTCCTGAAGCATGATGATCGTGGATGCGTTTCTGGCGATCTTTGCGCTGTCGGCCAGCTTGCCTGTGGCGGTTGCCTGTGCTGCGCCGATAGCGGCGATGTTCATATTTCCGCAAATCTGGTTCTTAACCATATCCACTAAACTTCCTAGACCTTGATAGGTCGCAAACGCGTCCTCATCACTCCCGCCCTTGAAGTAGTCAATTATCGATACGTCAACTCCTGCCTGGTAGTAAACTTTCTTAACGACAGTATAGACGCTCTGCTCGTCAAACGTTGGCATATAGAGATGGGTGAATGTGCGCGTCTTGAGCCAGGCGATGGCTTCATCGATCCGCGAACCTTCTTCCTTCGTGTACTGTCCAGAACGCACGCGGCGGAACTCAATGCCCGTCAGATGCGAGATCATTCGGCAGGTGAAAAGCCGGGAGTTCAGCTCACTGTCAAGATACAGCACACGGTAGCCCTTCCTGAGCAGGTCGACCGCACAGTTGAGCAGCAGCATGCTCTTGCCCATTTTTTGTTCCGCGCCGAAGATCACCAGCTCGCCGCGCTCAATGAGCACGTAATTGTTGAGGTGGGGGAACTTGAACGGGATTGCGCCGCTGCTCTGCGGGTCGCGCCGGGCAAGGATGTCCGACCAGTACTGGTCGACTACGTCCTTGTACTGCGGGACGTCGTTGACGGAGGAAAATTCCATCATCACGCCGTCGAGCGCTGAGTAGATTTGGTGTTCGATGTCCTTCTCGTTGGCGTTGAAGCACAGGCGCTCGCACTTTACGAGGTTCTCGTAGGTATGGCGGCGAAAGGCCGCGTCCATGACATTGCCGACCAAAACCTTGTACTCCTCAACCGTGTCTCTGGCGATGCATTTGCTGACGGAGAGCATGTCAGTTATGCTCTGAATGCTGATGTTCTCGACCGCCTTGCGGGTGGCCGCGTTGGCGTTCAGGATGTTGAAAAGATTGTAGGCGTCGATCGTCTCCACGCCGCGCTTGGCCAGCTCGCAGATACCGTAATAGAAGTAGGCATTCTGCTCATCGGAAAAGTGGTTCGGCTTGAGCTGCTCGGAGTAAAACGAAAACTCCGGATGGTAGCAGAGCGTGGCAATTACACCGGCTTCCGACTCGACGTTTTTGATGTCTGCCACGTTTTTGTTCGGCAGGCTCATAAGGCATCACCTTCTTATTGATATTTGTCCTGTACGAGCGCCAGGAAGTCCTCGCAGGTTTCGTGCAGGCCGCAGATATTGCGGCAGTGAAACTCCTCCGCGTAGGCAGGAAAGCACTTTGCCGTCTCGATCTGGTGAATGAGATCGATTGCCCAGCCCTTCGCCTGTTCGAGCTTCCGCTCCTCAAACGGCACAGAAACGATCTGCCCGGTGCGGTAGCAGTTGAAAGCGAGGCGAGCGGGGTAAGAACCATAGCGGTCATGCACGAAGATAGAGTAGAGGTAGAGCTGGCGCAGGTACTGGTCGAGCTCCTGATCGGATTTGGTGGGCGTTTTGCGGCCGCTGGGGGCGCGGAGACCCTTCGATTTATGATCGTAAATGGTCAAACCGTCCTCTCGGTCGACGAGCAGGTCGATGTAGCCAATGAACGGATAACCGTCCACGTCGAACAGCGCGCGCTGCTCTACGCCGAGCACCCTGCCAAGCGGGGGCGCGAACCCCAGGAAGTAGTGAAGCCCGCTGGAATAGTAGCTGTCGAAGATTTTCTGACTGGGCGGAATACCCTTCACCTGCTCGTCAAAGTGCGCCATATAATAAGTGGAGAGCCGCTTGAGCGGCAGCTCTCCGGAAAAGAATTTGCCCAGGATCAGGTGAACAAACGTGCCGTATGAGGCGAAGAATCCGTCGCCCTCCTTCTCGCCGAGCACGTATTTTCGAAAGTACTTCTGCGGGCAATCTTCGAACGTGCGCAGCCTGGAAAACGACCAGGTCACGCCGTCGGTCAGAAGCGCGCTCATCAGAACGGCAGGTCGTCCGTGTCCGGCTCATTGTCGTCCACGGATTTCTTCGGTGCGGGTTTATCGGAATCGCCGGGCAGTTCGTAGTCGAAAACCGCGAAGTTCGTGTAGGTGGTCTTCCTCTCCTTGTCGTAGCGGGTGGTCACGTCGAAATCCTTGATCTTGATTCGATCTTTGATCTTCAGGCTGTTGGCCATCGCGTGCGCGGTGCCGACAAAGTTGCAATAGCCGGAGAACTCCTGGTCATATTCTCCGGTCTCGCGATTCTTCCGGCTGACCGAAAGGCGAATCTTGGTATACCGCTCGTGCGGATCGATCTCCCAAACTGTTGCATAACATCCGTTGCGCATTCCCATAAAACAATACCTCCTGAATTAAATTTCTGAACTGAAGTAATCCCGCATGGCGGGACGGGTGATTTCGGCCTGTTCAAAGACCAGACCGTAGTTGCTTGCAATGAGCCAGGGAGCCTCCCTTCTGGTCATTGCGGCCAGATAGGTGTCCGCGTAGTCTCCCTTTTCGAGAAGCACGCGGTCGATAAGCTCCAGCTCGTTTCTGGTAAATCTTCGCATGTCCGCACGCTCATCCGGCGCAAGCGAGCGAGAGTGTGTCTTGGAAAAATGGTAGAACACCGGCGGCACGACCGGGCCGGATGGCCATGCGCTCAGTCCGTTCCAGAAAGCGGGACGGTCATAATTGGCAAGAAAAGCTCCCTGCACATAGTAGAGCAGGGAGTTGAGCTTGGACAGGCTGACGGTGTAGCCGAGCGCCTTTGCACGCTCCAACAAATAGTTTGCCATAGTGAGCGCGGAAACCTTCGCGCCGTTTCGTCTCTTAAAGCACATGACGTCTCCTTTCCGGGTATGAAAAAAGAGACATCCTTGCGGATGCCCCTGTCGGCAGTGATTATTTAATTGTCTTCATAATGTCCGCGGCATTGGATGACGCGGATAGCGCCGTCCTTCACCTCGTATACGAGACGATCTTTGTCTGAAATTCTGCGGCTCCAGAAACCCTCCAGGCCATACTTGAGTGGCTCTGGTTTGCCGAGGCCTTCATAAGGGGAACGAAGCGCATCCTTCAGCAGCGCATTAACCCGCTTGGCCAGTGCCTTATCGAGAGAGACGAGCTGCAGATAATCAGCCCATGCGTCTTCTGAGAAACTGATGTCAGGCATTGGTCAGCTCCTCCAATTCAGCGAGCGTTTTCGTCACGGTGTTCCCGCTCTGAAGCTGTCGAATCGAATGAGCCAGCCGACGCATATTGGATTCCGAATAGAACGGGTCGTTTCCCGCAGTGACGTCGAACGGGATTCTGCGGTCTCGCACCGCGCGCTTTGCATAAATCATAAAGAAAGTGGTCAAATTCATGCCCATCTCATCGCACATCTGGTCAAGCTCCTGCTTGAAGTCATCGTCCATGCGCAGGGTCACAGTCGTCATAAAATCACTCCTTTCACTTATATTATACTGCAAAGCGATGCAAAATGCAAGCAAAACGATTCTTTCAGACTACTGCAGACCAGTTAAGAAGTCGATTGCCTCATAAACAGTTGAAAACGTCAGGCAGTTCTGGCAAAGCCATCGGTTCCGCTCGTCCGTGTCCTCTAAACCCGGAAGACCTCGCCCAAGCAAATTAGAAACTGTCTGTTTTGCATTGGAAACGGCGGTTGGGTAGTTTTGCGCGATCTTTGCGGTGATCACAGTATCGCCTTTTTGATAATTGGGCTCCCTGGCAAGCAGGCGATTCATGATCTGTTTCTTCTCGGCAACCGTCTGGATTGACGGTGTGCACATTTCATAATGCAGTGTCAGCCAGTACTCGATACAACCGGTCGTCATCAGGAATCGAACCCTGATTCCAGGCTTTCTACGCAGCGAACGAAGGCGCTTGACGATCTTCATACGGGCATCCCAGGAGTCAATATCCTTTATTTCCACATCAAAGAAAAACCAGATCTCATCCGTGACTTCGGTGTAATCCCGATAGGATTTATCTCTCTTAAATTTGCTATCCGCCTCATCGAAAAGTCCGGTTGAGCTGGGGCGCTTGATGGACGCAGCGTCCCTAAACTCTTTTTTAAGGAAGTCAGTATAGGCCTGTTCGCTTTCGCCTTCGCAAAACACTACGATGTACGGCTTCCCCCGTTTAGTGGGACGCGGCATTTTACTCCACCTCCTCAATCTCGACGTCTGGCGTTGCGCCGTACTTTCCGACGAGGTAGCCCTTTCGGATATTCTCGGTCGTGCGGGTGGAAAACTCGCTGATCGTATACAGGTCAGAAGCTCCGTCACGATCGCGCTTATCGACAAAGTACAGTTGATCCTTTCGCAGTAGCTCCAGGTTCATCAATTCCGTATTGTGGGTTGTAAAGATAATTTGCGCGCCGTTCGGATTGGAGTTTTTGCTCTGAAACTTTGCGATGACATAGTTCACGAGCATCGGGTGGAGCTCGCGCTCCAACTCGTCTACCAGCAGGACGCCCCCGGTATGCAGAGCAGACTCAATCGCCGGAGCCAGCGCCATCAACTTGCGGGTGCCGTCCGATTCATCGGAAAGGTCCAGCAGATAAGTCGCCGTTTGGCCGCTGCGGTCTTCTCCCTGATGACTGGCTCTCGCGGAAACCTCGCCCGTCCTCAGACGTATTTCTCCGTTATTGGAAGACTCCGTGAGCGCATGCATAAACTGAACCAAAGCGGCTTTGACTCCCTCGGGAATGTTGTCTGGCAGGGGAGCGTCGCCCTGAATCTCGCTGCTGTTGAACTCGAACTGCATATCCCGGATGCCCAGATCGGCCGCCTTTGCGTAATCGGAGATCGCCTTCAGCATATTTTTGTCTTCCGAATATTCGATCAGCTGTCTGGGAATATCAGAATAATCGCGGGAGAAAAAGACCTGATCCCGGAACCAGCGCATTGCCGCGGCACAGGGCGCGTCGTTCATGGTGCAGGCCACCGAGAAGAACAGCTGGTTCTCGGCAACCATTTTGCAGATCAAGGCCCGTTTGGTTTTATCCTCCGTGAAGTCAAAATGCTGCCCCGTGCGCCGAAAGACCAGAGCCTTCTGTCCCTTAGGAGCGTGGTAAAGATACTCCGTATGGATTCTTTCTCTCGTTGCGGAAAAACCATACCAGTACTTTATGCCGCCGGATGTGTATTCGAATGAAAATTCCGTAGGCTTTTCAATGGAATAATCATTCAGCGCGAACGGATTCACCGGAATCGTCGCACGTTCATGCTGGGTTCGCTGCGCATTTCGAATGAATTGAACGGCCAGCCAGAAGGCGCGGATTACGTTACTTTTTCCTCCACCATTCTTTCCGTAAATCGCAATGGCAGGAAGCAGGTTGGTCGCAGAGGATAGAGGAATCAGGCAGCTTTTGAGCGAACTCAATCCGGTCGCTTCCATAGAAAGCACAGCTTCATCCCGGAAAGAACGATAGTTGTTAAAGCAAAATTCAATCAGCACTGAGATCACCTCCATAGATGTTCGCCTATAGTATACCACGAAAATCGATGGAATACAACTGATAAAATCAAAGAATGTGATTTTATCTGATTGATTTCGATTTGAACCTTCAATACCTCCTGATCACGTTGTCCATGAGCGCTGCGCGGGTCAGAAGACCGACGCCTCCGGGCACCGGCGTGACGAGCACGTCCGGATATTTGGAGAGCACCTCGTCGCCGTTCACGTCGCCGTAGAGGCGCTTGCCCTCGCGGTTGATGCCCACGTCGACGATGATCCTCGTTCGGTCGGATACGTAGGAGGAATTGACGAGATGCTTCACGCCCGCCGCGACGATCAGAATTTCGCACTGCCTGGCGATGGACGGAACGTCCAAGGTATGTGTATGGCAGAGCGTGACGGTCGCGTTGCGGTCGGTCAGAAGTCTTGCCATCGGTCGGCCGACGATATGACTGCGGCCGATGATGCAGGCACGCGCGCCATCCAACTGAATACCCAAATTGTCCAGAAGATAGAGGATGCCCTTCGGCGTGCAGGGGAGATAGGGCGAGCTGGGCAGCATGCCATCCACATCGTTCTTCGGATGTAGCATGCTGCAAACCTGCGCTTCCATTCCCTGAGGGAGCGGGAGCTGCACGATGGTCGGGTTGATCTGGCTTCGGTTGAAAACGTCGAAGCCGATGTTCTCCATCGTGCGCTCGTCGTAATGAAAGTGATTGAACAGGATGCCGAGCTCCTCGCAGTCCTTCTTCTTGCCGGCAATATAGGCGTTGCTGGCCGGATCGTTTCCGACCTGAAATACGTTGAGCGCCATTCCCGGTCGAACGGCGCTCTTCAGCAATCCTTTCCACTGATCTACAATAGACTTGACGTCAACGTATGGCAACGATGTCTCCTTTCTGCTTGGGCTTCCAAACGTACCAGTTCTCCATCCAGATCGAACAACCGCGGCTTTCTCTCGCTCTGGCCAATCGTTCTCTGCTCTCGGCTAAATGTCTGGAACAGTATTTGAAATGCTTCTCTACGGGCGATTCACAGAGCAGACATTGATCGGCAGAACGAACAACTGGCACATATCTTCGCGCCGCGTAGCGCTTTCGCTGCATGGCGCATTTCTCGCAGGTTGTTTTACCGGATCGAGCTGGCCTGCATTTGCAAGCGACACATATGCCGTTTAGTTTATTGGCCTCATAGGCTGCTTTGTCATCAATGGCGCGTTGAGTCCTGGTTTGCTCATAGTAATCATGGTTATATTGCGTCTGCTTTGCCTTGCAAACCGCACAGAGGACATGCCCTCTAAGTGCATCTTCTTGGTGGCATTTTGTGCAGATTCCATGAGCCTTATAAAAATAGTAGACTTCCTGACTGTGCGTCACTTATTTTCTCACCTCGACACTTTCTGCGCAGGCGCTGTTGACGGGCGTGACCCAGCGGAACTTGTTGACTGTTGTGTTAATCAAACGATGATTAACTTACTGCTTCGTCGCGCCCTCGTTCGCCATCTGGCTACTTGAGTTTGTGTGACGCTCCACAGCATAAAGGTGCAACAATACCTCAAGACCGCAGTCTCTCTTCCTAGGCTGCGTATCTGCTGAAACTGAACTGATGTAATACTCGACTGGTTTATGGCCAGAACGACGGGGTTACCCCGGTCTATCGAGCGATCAATACGCCTTGCTTGCTTCATCACGTCAACAAAATATGCCACTATCTTGCCCCTTACTTTCCTATTGCCCGTCTTCTCCGTTTCCCAGCTCTCTGGCGCTCACGGATAAACCTTGACCACGTCGCACGCAGCCGTTGCCTGCGCCTGCACTTGCGCTTGTTTGTCGGCCATCCGTTCCAGCGGCGCATCCAGCCTGGTTCGGCCATGGATTATTCCTCCTTCCCGATCAGCTCGCAGACCGCTTCGTAAAGCTTCGCCGCGACGACCGGGTCGGTGATGGTGTAATAGTTGGTGGAGGGCTTGCCGGTCTTGTCCTTTGCGTACTGCTTAACCAGCTCGGCGATCTTCGGCTTGTCACTGGCGACCTTCTCGAGATGCTCGGTCACCAGCTTATGGACGCTGTCCACGATGGACTTTGCCTGCGCCTTGTCCTCTTCGGCCTCGGCTTCTTTCTGCTTGCTGCGCCAGTAGTCAGGGTCGTCGGTCGGCTGCGCAACCTGGAAAAACTGAGTGAGGAAGTATCGCAGACCGTAGGTCAATGCGGAGCCGAAGGCCTGAGAAGGATCGGACTGCGAACCGGAGATGACCCACGGGATGGAGAGCTTCTCCTGGCTGTCCAGATCGCACCAGATGTACTCCATCTGCGCGGTCGCAAGAAACTCGTTGATGGTTTCCGTGATCGGCGCGGAACCGTTCTTGCCGGGGCGGATCTTTGTGTAGGTGTACGGTTCGACCTTCGCAGTACCCGGGACGACCTGCGGGGTGAGCAGGACGCGATATTTTTTCATGCCGGCGGAAAGCTTCGCGAGGATTTCGGTGATTGACGTGTACTTGTAATTGAAGCCGGACTGATCCTTCTGGACAACCTCGACCATCTTGCGAATTTCGGAAAGCTTCGAAAGCAGATCTATTTCAGCCATTAAATCATATCCTCCTCATCGTCGTACGCGAACGGGCACTCGTCACAATCGTCGCCGCAGCAATCCGCGCATTCATCGGTGGGACTGTCGCCCTTCGAAATGGCAACGTATTCCTCAAGATCGTAGAGCTGGCACTCGATCTGGTCGACGCACAGTTCGTAGAGGTCGTCTTCGTCCAGCGCATCCTCGGGGTTGACCTCGACGATCGCGGAAAGAATCTTCCCACTGGGCAGGCGGGCGGCCATCACGCCGCAGCGATTATCAAAGTACGAATTGAACTTGACGTCCGATTCGTCGAGCAAAACCTGCACTCGGCGAGTGATCTTCTGCTCAACGTCTTCCTCGGGGGCGGGTTCGAAGATCGAATCGAGCTCGTCCATGGAGACGACACCCGCGCCGACGTCGTTCTCAAAGGAAACCAGATTGCCGTTGATCTCAGTGACGGTCACTGTGCTACCCTCCGGCAGGCGGGAACCCATGGTGCGGATCAGTCGGAGCTTGTCATGCGGTTTCAGTTGGGTCATGTCCATTTTCAGAATCCTCCTTTAAGCGGTTAGAATAGATTTTCTCCCAGGCGTCGATTGCCTGTTGGTCGGTATCGGTGATATTGTAATTGAAGTGTCGCCTTGCCTGGACAACCTTGCCGTTCACGACCTCCAGCGTGACCAGCGACTTCTCAGGCGAAGACTTGTACCTCATAAAAAGGATGTGACATCTGCCGTCGATCACGTTGCTGATATAACTGGCGACGCAGTTGTTCTGCTGAGAGGCTTCGTCCTTGATGTCCTGAGTGCAGGACGGGTAGATAAAGGTATAATCGCCGACCGTGCACTCCATCCGGCGGTCGATGCGCCTGGCAAAACTCTCTTCATCAAACCTCATCCTGCAGCGATTATAATTTCGGGAGGCGATTTCGTGAGTGGTCAGGAAGTGACGGGGATAGCGGTCGAACTTCGGGCTGATTCGCTGCATCATGCGAGCGTAATCTTCGAGCTCGCCGATCGTCTTGAAGGGCGGGAGCGCCTCGAAGGTCGAAAGCCTGTCCAGATAGAGCACAAGCGCCTTCGACGTGTAGCCATAATCCTTAATCAGACGGTGCGCATTAGATTGTGTGCCTGTGATATAATAGCGCGTGGATGCACCGCGTGTCAGTGCTTCGAGCAGTTCCTTCGGGGAGATCGTCTGAAGCTCCAGAGAAAAGGCGACCTGAAACAGTTCGGGGTCGTCCTTATAGGCGTTCAGGAATTTCTCCGTGACCGGCAGGCTGTTCGCCCGGGCAAGATGCACGAAACCCTTGGGAACCTCCGAAAACGGAATGCGGATGTCTTCTCTGAGATCGAGCCCGGCGGAAAAGTACTGCTCGCAGTTGGCGTATCGGGGAATGTTCCTGAGCACCGATCCCATGTTGGTGCACCGGCAGCCGCTTTTGTTGAAGACGAAGCCCAGAAACCTTGCGTAGCATGGGTCGGAGCAGCGAGCCAGCATGTCATGGATGCTCATGGAGGCAAAATGCCCGTTGGCCGATTTGACCGGTTTTCCTCGCGCGCCGATGATCGACTGGGTCGCAAAATCGTATTTGATGTCCTTGCCGTCGTCCATATGGAAGACGAGGCAGGAATGGTCTTTATAGAACGACTCGATCACGTTCCTTCGCCGTCCTTTCGTCCGGGCTCCGTGATGAACGTCGCGATGCTATCCGCCATGTTCAGGAGTAAAGCAAGAGGAAATCTTTCAAAGCTGCTTCCCACATGCTCGTTGTCAGAGAACCCCATATGGCAGTTGATTGCGACGGCTTCCTCAGGCGTGAGGCGGATGAACCGCTCGGCAAGGAAGACGGACTTGGAACCGTGCCCTCCGAAAGGGAACTTTTCATCAATGGAGAAGAAGGGGACGGTCGTCCAGACGCCTTCGACCTTCACGTTGCGCGTGTCCTGCTTGTAGAAATTGACCTTGCACAGATCGTGAAACAGCGCCGTGATGGCGATGGATTCCTCGGAGATGGGATCGAGGCGGTCGACATAGAGGCGATACAGCTCGCAGAGCGCGTCGTAGACGTTCAGCGAATGATCGAGCAGGCCGCCTTCGAAGGAGTTGTGAAACCTGCTGCTGGCCGGAGCGGTAAAAAAATCCGACTGATTGAGCCATTCGATCAGTCGGTCAATCCCTTCGCGATGTATGCAGCGGTGACAGATGTCCAGAAAGCGTTCTTTCTGCGGTTCGTTGACAGGCATATAAATTCTTCCTTTCTTCCTTAATATTGGAGCGCCAGACGGGTGTCGAACCCGCATCCCCGGCTTGGGAAGCCGGGGCTCTGCCGCTGAGCTACTGACGCAAATGGTGGCGGCGGTGGGACTCGAACCCACATGGATCTATACTGCCCGGCGAATTTTAAGTCCGCTGCGTTTGCCAATTTCGCCACGCCGCCAATGGAGCCATCGTCGGGACTTGAACCCGAAACCTGCGGTTTACAAGGCCGCTGCTCTGCCGATTGAGCTACGATGGCAAAAGGGCGATGGCTCGCCCTCTGATTATTCTCTTGCGCGGTCGACGCTCTCGATTGCCTGTTCGATCAGGCTGATCGCCTCTTCAAGCTCAGACACCGCATTTTCCATGACCTGGCAACGCTCAGAATCCTGAAGCGGTTCCGGCATGTTGTCGATGGAATTCTGCTCTTCCTCCTTGACTCGGTCGATGATCTCGGAAGCGTGGAGCAGAAGCTCGGTCGCTCCCTTTAACTGAAGCCGTCGCTGCTTGTTCAATGGGCTGTCCTCCTCTACTTTGCGGCGCGCAGGAATTCTACGCATTCCTTGATAATTCGCGCCGCTTCCATAATCTCCTGAACCTTGAGGTTCTCTGAGAGCGAAATGCGAATGGTTGAGCGAGCCTGTGCCTCGGTCAGCCCGCTGGCCAGAAGAGCGGGGGAGGGCGAAGACTCCAGCGAATTGCATGCCGCGCCTGCCGACACGCACACGCCCTTATCGTCGAGCAGCATCATCAGCGTTTCCGCATCCACGCCGTCGAACGTGACCGACAGAATTTTATCGCACCACGGATCGGCGAAACGATTGATGTGCGCGCCTTGAACCTCGCTGGTCAATTTGCAGCGGAGCAGATAGTTGTTCTCGTTGATGAGCATCTTCGCTTCTCTGCGCGCGTCGTCCGCAAGACGGCACGCAGCGCCGAACCCTGCGATGCTCGCGAGGTTCTCCGTGCCCGGGCGAAGTCCCCACTCCTGACTGCCGCCGTGAAACAGAGGAAAGAAGTGCTTCGGGTCGCGGACGTAGAGTGCGCCGACACCTTTTGGACCGCCGATCTTGTGAGAGGAGATGCTGAGAAAATCGACACCCAGCTTATCCACGTCAAGTTGAAGATACCCAGCCGCCTGCACGCAGTCGGAATGGATAAGAATGTCGGGGTTCAGTTCCCTCAGGGTTCTGGAAATTGCGCCCACATCGTTGATCGCGCCGGTCTCGTTGTTGACCAGCATGACGGAGGCGAAGCCGATGGAGTTGAGCACCTTCAGGGCAGCCAGAAAGCTCGGCGTCAGGTCAACCTTGCCGTTCCGGATGGGCGCGTAGAGCGGGTCAGTGTGGTCTACCCTGTTCAGGTACCTGACCGTCTCCGACACGGACTTATGCTCATAAGGCGTGGTGAGGATGTCGGGGCCGTTACATGAGAGATTGTCTGGCGCGTACTTGATGCGGTCTCTCGCGCCAAGTATCGCGAGATTGTTTGCTTCGGTGCCGCCCGAAGTGAAGATGATGTTCTCGGGGCGAGCGCCCTTGATGAGCTGGCAAACACCTCGCCGCGCCTCGTCCAGAACCTCCTTCGCCTTACGACCGACTGCATGGCGGCTACTTGGGTTGCCCCAGGATTCTGTCATGACCCTATAAACCTTTGAAACGACTATAGGGGAGGTGGGAGTAGTGGCCGCGCTGTCCAGGTAGATCACAGCAAGCAAACCTCCTTTACCGGCTCAAGATGGCAGATCACAACGTTGTATTCGCCGAGAACCGAAACGATCATCGGCTCAACGACGTTTTCCCAATCGCCGCCGCCTCGATCACAGCCCATTTTGTAGGGAATGGCGATGAGTGGCTGATCGCCAGGAAAGTGCGTGAGAACGCAGAAGCAGCTGGCAATGCCTGCGACGAAATTCAGCGCAGTGCGGAGCGCCTCGTAGTCCGTGTGGCGGCGGTCGCGGCCGTAATCATCCTGGGCAAAGCAGTTGACGATCCACTGGTCATCCGCGATCTGCTCCGGCTCGATCAAGCCGAGAAGATCGGACGGCGTATCGCTGCTGTCGCAGAAGGCGCGGTACGCTTCATAAACCTCAGGGTAGCGTTCGCGAACCTGTTTCGCAACACCGCTGCCCATTACACCACGGCAGTTGACCTGATGAAGGAGAAACACCGCTTCTGAGTCAAAGAGATTTACCTGCTTATGAGTAATTGGCATAGACTACATCCTTTCTAATATGAAGAAATCCCGGCGAACGCCCGGGGCAGGAAACCGAAAGAAAGATAAAATAATGGAGCCACTGGCAAGACCGTGGCGCGTCCAAAAGAGATCGAGAGGAATAACGCCAGATGAGGTTTTCGTAAGGGCGCTGCGTCAGTTAGCGGATTGCGGCGCACGGAGGATGAGATCGAAGCGCGAACCTGCTAAAAATATCAATATTTGATAACTATTCATTTCATGATGAACAATTACTTATAAAAGGGAAGAATTGCGGTTTCCTCGGGAGGCCGTCTCGGCGCGCCAAAACGCGCGGGAGAAAACCTGCCTCGGAAAGGGCAAGGCTTCGTATTGTTGTCGGGCAATGTCCGACTGTGTCTATCTTTCAGTTCCGTTTCCTGCCCGGGGCGTTCGCCTCGGACGGGTTAGCTTGCCTTCGCGACGGCCTCCTCGAAGGTGTCGTCAAAATCCCACAGGGGTGTGAACTCTACGTTCGTCTCCAACGTCAGGCGCTCGGCGAGCGAGCTGTCTTCATCCGCCTTGACGCGCAGCTCCTTGAAGAGCCGGCGAACGAACGCCGGATCGACGTCGGGCTCCGAAACGGTGAGCACGTCGTACTGGTAGGAGACCTGATTGCCTTCGGCGTTGAAGGTGTAGTCAGTCCCCTTCGAGGCGGTTTCCGTGCGGCGCGCCTTGAAGGCGGGTGCGATGAGCAGCATCAGCCTGCGGCGCATGGAGTTCGTCGTGGTCAGGCTGTCGAGGTCGGTCGACGCGGTCTTCTTGACTTCGGCAATCGCCGCGGTAAGCCGGGCTTTCTCGTCGATGAGCGCGCCGATGAAGGTGAGAACCTCAGAGGCGGGGACGTCGATGGATTTCGGGATTACCACGACCTCGTCCTCGGCCTGGGGATTGGTCTTGGAGCGCAAGTGGGTCTCAGTACGAGTGAGGTACTGGGTCTTGCAAAAGTACCCGCTCACACCTTCCTCCAGAGTGCTGAGGTAGTTGTTATAGCGAAATGCGTCTTTAAGCGTCATGCGGGTTTTCCTTTCGTTTCTGGTAATTGTGCTGATAGAGCAGGAAGAAGATGTTTTCGATTGGGTTTTCCTCTGGCCAGTGGATCAGCTGCTGCACCGGGCACTCGTTGAGATTGGACTGCATGGGGCAGCGCGAGCAGGAGTACTGGTCGCGGCAGAACTGAGCGGCGAGGTCAGAAACAGACTTGAGCATGGTTACGAACCCTCCTCGAAATGAATTTTTCGAAAGTGCCGCCGGAGCGTCTGAATTGTCCGGCTGACGGAAGCCTGCGTGCGGCCGAGCGAATCGGCGATTTCGGCTTGGGTCATACCGCTGTAGAGCATGCCGAGAATTTGCCTGTGCGCAGGCGGGAGAGACGGGAGGAACCTGGCGAGGTCGTTCTTGAGCGCAATGTGCTCGACCAGATCAGAGGATTGATCGGGGATCGTGTCCGCGACCCTGATCGGCTCGCCTCGCTCGGAAAACAAGACGGGTTCTTCCAGACTGACGACGGCCAGGCCGGAGCGCTTTGACGAGCGCTGGTAACGGATGGTCTTCAGGACCTCCCGCATGCAGCATGTATAAAGGAAGGTGCTCGGCTTGCTGATCGACGGATCGAAGTTCCGAACACCTTTGACCAGACCGAGGCAGGCGATGGAGAACAGCTCGTCGAACTCGAGCCCCACCCGCCTGCCATACTCTCTTGTGCGGCTTGCGGCCAGACCGGCAAGCCTGACATGTTGCGTGACCAGCGCGCGCTCGGAATCGGTGAGGGGCGTCATGACGTCGCCTCGTCGTACGCCCTCTGGAGATTAAGCCAGGTTTCCGCGCTGACCCCGATGCGCTTCTCTAGTTTCTCAGCAATATCCGGAGTGACCTTCCCGTAGTTTTGAAGTAAGGCAAGAACAACGTATGTAGGAAGGTCGAGCTGACCGGCAAACTCGTTGACCGAAATTTTTGTCTCCAAGAGATATTCCCGGATGTAGTAGCCGGGATGGAATGCCTTCTTGGGCTTCCTCGAAACCTTCACGGTGCGCCTCCTTATGCCGCGACCTCGTCGCGCTCGATCAGCGGAACGAGGTTCAGTTTGCTCTTGAGCACTTCATATAGGAAAAGACGACCCTTCTGCGTCCAATTGGTCGAGAGCGTGGCGCGCATGGTTTTATGATTGCCGCGCTTGCCATCTGGCGCGACGGTCGTGTGAGACTGGGTGTACCCGCTGCGGGCGTACCGCTGATAGAGCAGCCAGCAGTTGCCCTGGCGATAGTGGATGTTCAGATTGGCGAGCGTCTGATTCCCGTTATGTTTAGACCCAAAGCTAAACTGCCTGCTTCGTCGCGCCCTCGTTCACC
>ERZ808258.435-NODE-435-length-16967-cov-4.089522_pt1 | contig 16967 bp, 18 predicted proteins | sample MGYA00521280_ERZ808258 | MGnify/ENA primary metagenome ERZ808258 (study PRJEB31516, sample SAMN03275585) | gut metagenome | biome: mammalia-associated habitat; material: feces | host: Papio cynocephalus | place: Kenya | collected 2012-07-19 ...
GGTTCGTCGCCCAGGAGGTCCGCAAGGACGGGAAGATCCCCCACTTCGACAAGTTCGCGGTCGGAGAGATCATCAGGGAGGCCCAGCGCCGCTCCGGAAGGAAGGGCGAGCTCACCCTCAGGATGAGGGAGCTCGGAGGACTCGTCCGCATCTCCGGAGACATGGCCAAGCAGAAGAACGCCAAGTTCGTCACGAAGGAGGACGTCCTTCTCGCCAGGAGGACCGCCCGCAGCCTGGAGCAGCAGATCGCCGACGAGAGCATCAGATCGCTCAAGAGGTACGAGCTGTTCAAGAACACGGGATACGAGGTCGGGATGATCAACGGTCTCGCCGTCCTCAGCAACAGCGAGAACACGTCCGAGATGTCCGGAATGGTAATGCCTCTGGCGGCCGAGGTCACTCCCGCCATGAACAAGAAGGGCGGTAAGATCGTCGCCACCGGAAAGCTCGGAGACATCGCCAAGGAGGCCGTGGACAACATCTCCGCGGTGATCAAGAAGTACACGCTGACCGACCTCTCGGAGCACGACATCCATCTGCAGTACGTTGGAGCCTACAACGGAGTGGACGGAGACAGCGCGTCGATCACAATGGCGACCGTCATAATCTCCGCTCTCGAGGAGATCCCGATCCGCCAGGACATGGCGATGACGGGATCCCTGAACGTCAGGGGCCACGTCCTGCCTATAGGCGGAGCGACCGCCAAGCTCGAGGCCGCGGCCGAATCCGGCATCAAGATGGCGATCATACCCTACGAGAACGCCAAGGACGTCATGATCGAGACGAAGTACTACGGCATGATGGAGATCTACACCGTCCGCAACCTCAGGGACGTGTTCGAGATGGCGTTCCAGGACTGCCCCAAGAAGGAGCAGTACCTCGAGAAGCTGCTCCCGCTCACCGAGGACGGGAAGTCCACCGTCGAGAAGCTCGAGCCTCCCAAGGTGGAGATCCGCTCCGCTCCCGTCGAGGAGGCGCCCGTCCAGACTCCGACCGAGGAGTCGGGCGCCGTTCCCGCGGCCCAGCGATCTTGAAACAGCGCCCCCGGAAGGGGGCCTCTTCCTTCTCTTTTTATAGGCACCTCTGCATCCTCCGACTATGGAGGACGACTACCGCGGATGGTCGCTCGTCATAGGCAGGTTCCAGCCACTGCATCTCGGCCACATGGAGGTCCTGATGAAGTGCGCCGAGGAATCGGACCATCTCATAGTTGGCATAGGGAGCGCGCAGCTGTCCCATCTCAAGGAGAATCCGTTCACGGCCGGAGAGCGCTATCTGATGATAGACCGGGCTCTATCCGAGGCCGGGGTGGAGGACTACAGCATAGTCCCCGTGGAGGATCTCAACCGCTATTCCGTCTGGGTGTCCCATACGGAGTCCATGTGTCCTCCGTTCAGAAGGGTGTACACCAACAATCCCATGACGCGCAGGCTCTTCGAGGAGTCCGGATACGAGGTCAGGGATTCCCCGATCTACAATCGCGAGGTGTACTCCGGCACCGAGATCCGCAGGAGGATGGTGGCCGGAGAGGACTGGAGGCCCCTGGTGCCTCCCGCTGTGGCGAAGGTCGTCGATGGGATAGACGGCGTAGCGAGAGTCGCCGCCACGTTCAGGAGCGATTCCGGTGCTCTCTGAGACGATCGATCTGGCGGAGGAGCTCCGTGCCAGAGGGATGACGCTTTCCTGCGCCGAATCCTGTACTGGAGGACTCATCGGAGGGGAGATCACCTCTCTTCCGGGCGCATCATCGTTCTTCCTGGGTTCGGCAGTCACGTACAGCAACGATGCCAAGATGAAGCTCCTGGGGGTCTCGAGGGAGACTCTGGAGGCCCACGGAGCCGTGAGCGCGGAGACCGCGCTGGAGATGGCCTCGGGAGCCACGCGTCTCTTCGGGTCCGATGCGGCGATCGCCGTGACGGGGATCGCGGGTCCCGGAGGAGCCGTGCCTGGGAAACCGGTCGGATTGGTTTACATCGCCGTGGCGGACGGGCCCCGCGTCGTCGCTTCGAGGAATCGGTTCGAGGGCGACAGGGAGGCGGTCAGGTCGAGGACGGTCTCCGCGGCATTAGTTATGATGAAGGACATGCTGGATGGAAGACTATGAACGGCAGATTCGATAGGCAGGTCCCCATGATAGGGGAGGACGGGCAGCAGAGGATAATGTCCTCGCGCATCGGCATAGCGGGATGCGGAGGCCTCGGCGTGGATGCGCTCACATCCCTGGTCCAGGCAGGGGCACTGGACTTCGTCCTGTGTGACGGCGGATTCCCGGAGATCCCGGGGCTCAACACCCAGTTCATCTATTCGCCGGGGGACATGCGCCCCAAGGCCGCGATAGCCGCCGAATGGGCGCTCGCGTTGAACTACTCTGTCATGGCTCAGGCCCATGCGGAGCCTGTGGGTCCGGACAACGTCAGGATGTTCTCCGGATCCGCGGTCGTCCTGGACTGCACCGGGGACGAGTCCGCCGGAAAGGTCCTGGAGGACTGGTGCAGGGAGGAGGGCGTCCCCCTGATAAGAGGCAGATGCTCCGGATACATCGGATCGGTGGACGTATGCGCGGGACCGAAGAGGTATCCTGTGGAGGAATCGACCGACGGTGCTCCGAAGCTCGGAGGCATAGTGGCCGCCGTGGCGGGGATCATGGCGTCGGAGGCGGTGCGCATGATCGTCGATCCCTCGTCCGGAGGAAGGAGGATCGGGATCGATGCGGTTTCTTGGACCGTGGAATCGGACGGCGATGCGGAATGATCGTGGAGTACTGGTCCGATTTCTCATGCCCGTTCTGCTACATCGCGGAGGCCAGATTGAAGAGGGTCCTGCGCGAATCGGGTGCGGACGACGTCACGAGACTGGATTTCAGATCGTTCAGGCTGAATCCGATGGCCAGGAAGGTGCCGGAGCACAGGATACTCCTGAGCTACGAGAAGCGCATGGGCGTCGAAGGCGCGAGGATGCAGATCGACCGCATCGAGTCCATGGCGGCATCCGAAGGACTCGACTTCCATTACGGAACGGCCTGGAACTCTAACACGATGGACGCCCACAGGCTGGTGAAGGCGGCGTACGGCATCAGCAGGAGCATGGGGGACGACATGGTCGACAGGCTCTACAGGGCGTTCTTCTCCGACAATCTGGTTCTTGCGGATCACGGAGTCCTTCAACGCATCGCCGCGGACGCCGGGATGGATGCGGACAGGGTCGGGCAGGTCCTGAACAGCGACGAGTACGCCCAGGATGTGCTGGACGACGAGGCGAGGGCCCGCGGCTACGGAGTGCAGGCGGTGCCGTTCTTCGTGTTCAACGGAAGATACGGGATCCCGGGATGCGTCGATGCATCCGATTTCGAGAGGGTCGTCGAAGCCGCGCTCAGGGATGAGGAGGCCTCCGTCTCCGAAGGCTCCGTCTGCGGTCCGGACGGGTGCCGTTGATACGGTCGCGGATGCAGCGATTCCAGGCTCCCGGGGGTCCTTCATGAAGTCTATGGCGTTCATGATGATCACCCCCTTCCCGTTCACATGGACCGGGACGTCGTCGCCGACCGGGATGAGCTTCCTGAATCCGTCGTTCACCTTCAGGAACGGTCTGGCCTCCTGCTCCGCCTTGTCCGGATCGTCCATCCTGTACGCCGATTGGATGTAGATCCGCTCGCTCCCCTTGTTGGCGACGAAATCTATCTCCAGCTGCTTGTACTCCCTTCTTCCGGAGATGTACTCCCTGATGCCTATCACGCCGACATCTACCCTGTAGCCGCGGCCCCGGAGCTCGTTGTAGATCGCGTTCTCCATCAGATGGCTGTACTCGTTCTGTCTGAATCCCAGTCCTGCATTCCTCAATCCCAGATCGACGGAGTAGTACTTCGAGGGAGTGTCGATGTATCCGTTGCCTTTGAGGTCGAACCTCTTGGATCTCTCGAAGAGGAACGAATCCTCGAGGAAGGAGATGTATTCCGAAACAGTGTTCTCATCGATCTCCGTTCCGCGACCTCTGGACTCCGTGACGATATCGGACGAGAGGAATCTGGAATTGCTTCCTGTTATGTACAGGTCCACGTTCCTTCTGCCTGCGAGTCCGTTGACGAGATCCACGAAATCCTCCGCCAATTGGATCTCGTCGATCATCACATAGTACTCCTTGGAATCGATGATGCGGGATGCGATCTCCTTGTACAGGGCTTCTGCACCGCGGAGATGTCTGTTCTCGATGGAATCCAGCGCTATGGCGATAACGTGGTCGCTCCTGATGCCGGTTTCCAGGCGATGGTCGCGGAAGATGTTGAAGAGAAGGTACGATTTGCCTCCGCGTCTGACCCCGGTGATGATCTTCACACCGCCTTTGAAGCGCAGCCTTTCCAGGCGTTCCAGATAGACGTCCCTCCTGATCTCCATTCTATCATTCCGGTTGTATTGGATATATCCAATAAATTCTGAACAGCGAGGCTCTTCATGCCAGCGGACATATACGCGCCATGCAATCACGGAGCCATGGCGGTCCGTACCTTCGAGGATGTCAGGGTGTTCAGCAGATGCCCCTATGCCTATCGCCTGGACAGGACGGAGGCGTTCCCCGACAAGATCACGCTGGCCGAATGCATCGAGATCTCCGTCAAGGAGGCCGTAGGCATGTTCACTGGAATCCGCGTGATGCATCAGAGGCTGGATGCGGACCGCATTCTGGAGAGGTTCTGGGAGAGGTGGGACGCCAACGCCTCCCGCATCTACGATCCGGCCAACGATGACACGATGCTCGGCATACGCATGGGGGAGAAGTGCATCCGCAACTTCGTCGAGATGTCCGCCTCGTACGGCGCCGCGGATATAGTTGCATCGGGAATGACCGGGACGCAGAAGCTTCCAGGAGGAAAGGAGATAGGAGTGTGCATCGAGGAGGTCGGGAGAAGGGGCTCCACCGTGTTCCTCACCAAGTACGTGATCTCCCCGGAGGTGCTCTCCAGAGAGGAGCTCGGGAAGGATCTCGACATGCGCGTCTCGGCGCTGTGGGCGATGGACAACCTCGGCACCACCGCCATAGTCATGAGATGGGCGTTCCTGCTCCAGAGGATGGTCACCCAGCTGTCGGCGGACCGCAGCGCCTGCATGGATGCGGCCAAGGCGACGTCCGGGATGCTGGAGGAGATGGAATCCGACAAGGAGCCTCTTCCCAGGGAGTCGGACTACTGCGGATCGTGCCCGTACCAGTCCAGATGCCTCAGGTTCCTCCACGAGCTGGCCACCAGGGACGGAGCGGACGAGGGCACCGCGCTGGCGGACGAGTACCTGGAGCTGGAGGCGAAGAAGCGCGCCCTCAGGAACAGGATCGAGCTCTTGGATGCGAAGCAGGATGCTCTGAAGGCCAGGATAGTCGCGTTCTCGGATGCCAACGGATACATGGCGCTGAAGGGGACCGAGGGGAAGCTGCTCGTGAGGCACGAGAGGAAGGCGGAGCTGCCCTCTGACAAGACGGCTCTGATAGCCCGTCTCAGGGAGACGGGGCAGTACGATTCCCTTTCCATTCCCAACTACTCCCGCATCCGCTCCGACATCGTCAAGGGAACGGCGGATCCGGAGATCATCGCCATGTCCAATGTCGAGAACATCGACAAGATATACGTGAAGAAGGACCGATCGGGAGATGCCCCGAGGTTCAACCCGATGGCTGCGGAACGTCCGTCTGAAGGTTGTTTATACTGTTAACCAATCGCGGACCTCATGCAGAAGATAATGACCGGGAAGGTCAAAGAGGTCTACGAGGTGGACGACGACACCCTCGAGTTCGCCTACACCGACAACATCTCCGTTTTCGACAAGATCATCCCCTCGCAGGTCCCCCACAAGGGCGAGACCCTGTGCAGGACCGCGAAGTACTGGTTCGGACTCCTCAACGAGGCCGGCATAAGGAACCACTACCTGAGCGAGCCCTCCAAGGACAGGATGAGGGTCCAGAGGGTCAGGGTCATCCGCGACTACTCCAAGATCGACGGGACGACCACCAATTATCTGATTCCTCTGGAGGTCATCTGCAGGTACTATGCCGCGGGATCCCTCCTCGACAGGCTCAAGTCCGGAAAGGTCACGCCCGAGCAGCTCGGATTCCCTGCAGGGCATGTGGTCAAGAAGGGGGAGAAGCTCCCCAGGCCGTTCATCGAGTGCACCACGAAGCTCGAGGAGCACGACGAGAACCTCACCGATGAGGAGGCCAAGAAGATGGCGGGGCTCTCCGACGCCGAGTTCAAGGAGATAGAGGACACCGTCCTGAAGGTCGACGAGATCATCGCCAGGGAGGCCGGCAAGCGCGGACTCATCCATGTGGACGGGAAGAAGGAGTTCGGCTACGACAAGGAGAGGAGGCTCATGGTGGTCGACACCTTCGGAACCCTCGACGAGGACCGCTGGTGGGACGCGGAGGAGTACGCCAAGGGCAACATCGTGGAGCTCTCCAAGGAGTTCGTCAGGCAGTACTACAGGGAGACCGGATACCACAAGGCGCTGTACGACGCCCGCGAGAAGGGTCTTCCCGAGCCGGACATACCCGCTCTTCCCCAGGAGATCATCGACAGGGTGAGCGCCCTCTACGTCGATATGTACGAGAGGATCACCGGCGAGAAGTTCTGATATCGTGCAAAACAGCTGTTCGCACATCCGAGGGCCTTCAGTCCCGGATGTGCGAACAGATTCTACGGTCCGTGCTCCTGGCGGATTCGCGCCTCGGTATGGATCGGAGACAATTTGGAACCCGAAACGATTCCAGTATCATGTTCGGCAATCCGTTCAGGAGGGATTACTCTGTCGAAGAGCTGTCTGTTATTGTCGGACAGGTCGCCCGCAGACATCATATCACCGCCGTGTATCTTTTCGGCTCGCGTGCCAGAGGAGACAACCGCCCGGACAGCGACTATGACATGATCGTGGAGGTCGGCCCCGGATTCAGGGCGTTCGACATATTCGACTTCGAAGACGAGCTCAAAGCCGTCTTGAAACGCGATGTCGGCGCGATGACCGCAAGCGTATTGATGAAAGACAACGACTTCACTCGGGAAGTTCTCAGAGACAGGATCCTGATCTATGGATGAGACTGTTCGTGCATTGAGGGGTATGAGGTCCATCTGCACCATTGCATTGTTCCCATATGGAACGAGGCGTTGCACATTCTCGAATCATATGACAGCTATCATCCGGTCGAATCTCGCAATTCGAAACCCAGAAGAAGGAGTCTGTTCCGTCGCTGATGCGGCATCTTTCCGACAGCACCCTCGCTTCAACCCCCATTTCATAATCTCCTCCGGACCCACCAGCGTCACAGCGCCATCGGATTCCAGATCATGAAGTTCCTCTTCGAATCCCGATGCGGAGAACAGGATGTATCTGCGCGTGAGATCGGTCCCGACGAGTTCGGAATTCTCCAACAGCTCTTTGAAGACTCCTGTAGACATCCTCCTGTTCCGGAATTTGCACTCGCCCAGTATCGCCGCCTCCGTATCGCCTTCCAGTATTCTGGCGACGATGTCTATCTCCCTGACCGTCTTCATGCGGTCTGGGCCCCACCATCTTCCGATATCGATGCAGCGCCAATTGTCGATGACGAACGACATGCAGAGGTCCTCGAACCTCGATCCTAGGAAAGAGGATAACCTATGCTCGATCCTGTCGAATCTCTCGGAAGGATCCTTCAGCAGGAACGCATCCGACTCCCTGACGACCGACTGGCAGAAGGCCACCAACGGGTCCTCGATCCTGAACACCGGACGCTCCGGAGCATCCATCATCGATTTGACGATGCCGACGACACCGATCCTGCGGAGATCCTCCAGGCATCTGGAGCACATGGTCCTCTCCATATCGCATCTTTCCGCGATCGTTTTGATCGATGTGCTGCCGTCGCAGATGGCATTCACAACGGACAGGTATCTTCCCAATGGTGCGAGCTCCCCTCCTATGAGCTTCTCAGCCTCATCGGCCATGTCCGCCTCGTCCGAGAGGAAGTGCGTCTCGATGTATCCTCTGTAGGTGCCGATGCTGCCGTCCAGATGGAATTCCGGTATGCCGCCTATGGTCAGATACAGCCTCAGTCTGTCCATTTCCGGCATATCCGGATGGAATGCGGCGCATTGGACCATGGTGAGAGGCTCCACCTTCAAGGAATGGGCGAAACGTCCGTACAGAGGACGGTTGTAGTCCTTGGTCTCGCGGTTCATCATGGCGATGGACGATCCGCAGACGATGATCATGGATTCCGTGTTTTCCGATACGTCATCGATGAAATGCTGCAGTATCGAAGCCGTCTGCTGTCCCGATTCTATGAGATAGGGGAGTTCATCGAACACCGTCACGATCTTGGACGCCCTGCATAGGATGGAGAGCTCCCGAAGAGCATCGGATAGGAATGCGGGATCGTCGCGATCGCCGCCGTCGAAGAGATTGAGCGCGGATACGATGGCGTGTATGTTGTCGGATATCGAACCTCTGATGCATCCGATGTAGATCGACGGTCTGCTTCTGCAGAATTCCTTGATCAGGCGGGTCTTTCCGATGCGTCTGCGTCCGAAGACCTTCACCGTACGTTTGGAGGGAGCGTCCCATATATCTTCGAGACGGGACATCTCGCGCTCACGGCCTACGAATTCCGCCATGATCGCCGATCGGAATCCGGATATTTAACTGTTGTATTATATGCAAAATTTGCATATAAGAAATCAATGTGCACAATTTGCAGATTATATTGCAATTACTCGGAATACCCGATGTTTCGAAGATGATTCCCGACGACGCTCGGTATCGGAACCTGATGGGACAGGAGGCCAACGTGTCGATTTCATATCTCGGTCTCTTTTGATCCCGTGATGCTATTGTCGGAAATCAGTGTTAGTTGACACTAATTCCCGACTGCACATATGTGCGGAAGAATCGCGGGACTCGTCTGAATCATGATTCTACGGAGGTTTGCAGATCCTGTGATGTCTTTTCGATCCGAGGCTTACCCGGATCATCGATGCTATCTGGAGATCCACTGGTATGGCGCGACATGATTCCTTCGAGTTCGTCCTCTATTCTGATGGTCCTCTATGTGTGTGATCCGCGCTGGTCGGAATGATGGTCGGAGTGGAAGATCAGGATTGCAGCGATGGCATGGACAAGGTCGTCCGGCACGCATCGCAGGCGTTCTATGAGCCTGCGGTAGCGCTGGTTCCTGCTCCGGGGGCTGTCCTCTGTCCTGGCCACGAGGCCCGCTTTCAGAGCCGGTTCCATGTAGGTCTTCATGAAGCTCGGCTTGTGCGACAGACCCATGATCGACATGATCTCGTTGGAGGTCATCGGGGCATCGGTCATGGCATCCAGCAGCCTGGACATTGCGGGATCGTCGGTGCGGTGCAGCTTCCCGAACTGATCTGTCAGGCAGTCTATGCAGAACACGATGAAATCCGTGCAGTCCTGTCTTTCCGTGGATTGGCACCGTTCCAGCACCCCGTAGTACTCGTCTCTTCTGTCGCGGATGCCGGATTCCATCGAGACGATATCGAACAGCCTGTCGGAGTCGTGGAGAATCTTCGAGTTCCAGAGCCTTCCCATCCTTCCGTTGCCGTCGGGGAAAGGATGGATGGATGGATTCGATGTAGAAGTGCACGACGGCGCCGGTGATCGATGCAGGAAGCTGGGATTCCTTCCCCCAATCGAGGAGCTTTCCCGTCATGTCCGCTACCAGTCCATGGTCCGGGGCCTTGTAGATCAGCTTCTCGCCGTCGAACACTCCTACGGGATGGTTCCTGAATCCCGGGGCCTCCACGAGGCCGAACATGATCGCATCGTGGGCTTCCAGCAGGCCTTCCACGGACCATGTATCGAACTCGTCGATCCTTCTGTACGCATCCAGGGCGTTGCGCGTCTCGACGAGCTCGTCGAACGGAGCGATGACCGTCCTCCCTTCGAGAAGATCCATCACCTCGTACGGCTTCATCCCGTTGCCTTCTATGGCCAGAGAGGAGTTGACGGAGCGTATCATAGAGGTCTTCGCCAGCCTCAGCATCAGCTTCTTCTCGATGCCGCGACAGCTCTCCATCATCATCTGAAGTCTGACCTGCGAATCGAAGACATCCTTGGTCAATTCGAATCTCGGTATGTCTTCTATCTGCATTTTATCATATAATTATAAATATGATTGATATTAACTTTATCGGTTGCTTTATCGCTTTCTTTATCGGTAGGATGGCGGAAAGATCTGGTGGAGAGCTGCAGGCACGTGAGGACGGACCTTCCTACGATGTGCATCTGTTCTCTGTCTCCGGATTCGGAGCAGATACGCAGGAACGGGGTTCGCAAGGCGAAGGAGGTCCGGATCGTCCAGCTGACGAAGAGGATGGAGAACGAGAAGCAGCCCAAGAAGAAGAGGGAGCTGTTCGAGGAGATCGCGAGGATCAGAGAATCCTCAGATGGGATCGAGCGATCTAGGATTCCTATTTACGTCGCGTTGTCATGATTCGACGATAGAAGGATCTGTTTTCGGGAGTTCGCTCGAATCTCGATGCGATCTTCCTGACGAGCCGATGGACGGTGGTGGTTCCGGGACGTTCGAGGCAATCTGCCGCATCCGATTTCGGCGGCAGCGCCTTGTCCGCCCTGGCAAGCGCGGCTTTGACGGATTCATCAGAGATGCCTATTCCCTTGGCCTTGTCGTACCTCCTTCCCTGAAGCCTTCCCAATAAATCCTCCATGTCATGCTGAGATATGCTTGACGGAACATCGATGAAATGCATAAGCAGGAACACTTCGAAGGACGGATTCGAGATGTAGGTCTCTATCTCCCTCTCCTCGCACCATTCCATGAATTCCAGCATCTCCTTCTTGGTAGTATTGTCCATATCGATCACTACGCCCAGGAAGTCGCCCGGCATCCTATTCGTGTCTTTCATCAAACATTCGCAGACACGGCGCACGTTCTTGAGGTCTCCCCCATGGCAATTCACGGTCCTGACAGCCATGTCCGTGTTCCCCAGACGCACGAGACTGTCGAAATAGATCTTCTCCGACGACCCCTCCACGGCCAGGATTTCCACCGACCTTCTGCGTTCGAACGGGGAACGGCCCCTTCTGCGCGTCATAGCCTGCTCAATCCGATGACTGCAGGAACCGCGCTGAAGCGACCCATGAGATAGTCGTCGCGTATGTCGCTCTTCTTCCTTACTCCCTTGATCTGGGCGAGGCAGTACAGGATCGATTCGCCGTTGTCGCGGTTCTTGGAGGTGAACCATATCTGGTCGCGTCTGAACAGCTCGCGGATGTCCAACAGGGAGATGTCGTGGGTGTTGACGATGAGCTGGGCCCCCTCGGTATTGGCTTCTGTGTTGAAGAGTCCGACCAGCCATCTGGTGAGCAGGGGATGGAGATCGGATCCGAACTCGTCGACGATCACGGTACCGCCGTTCTTCAATGCCGAGCTTATGGGACCCATTATCGAGAACATCTCGACGGTTCCATTGGATTCCATGGATATCGGAAACGCCATGTCATCCACGTCGGCTTCACGGAATCCATGGAGAAGACGTATCTCCGTGGCTTTTCTGACGATCTCCCTGCCGGAAGGGTCGTGCTTCGGGATGTACGAGCCTATCACGCGTTCCTCTCCGTAGAAATCCTGTATCCCGAGATCGGCTGCATCGAGAGCGGACAGCATCATGCGCTTTATCTCCGGGTCGTTCCGGGCAAGTTCGAACGGACGGCGGGTATCTTGCTCCAGGCCCTGATAGATGACGGTTATCTTTCCGATCTCCTTGAGAACCGCGCCACAGGCCCTATCGTTGTAGTCTGCGGCCATGTGCAGATACGTTGTCGCGGAGGACACTTTCGCGAATATGCCCGGATCCATGCCTTTGCCGTTCTCCCCTCTTCTGAAGATCAGCGCCTTGCGGCCGTTCGGCGAATGGAACAGGGTCTCGGAAACGATGTGCTCCTCATCGTATGAGATCCCGTACGAGTACAGGACGCCGTCGATTATCATGCGCAGCTCCATGGACGTCGGTTCCGATACGGTCTTCCTGGAGAGGGCGAACGGGATGTACCCGGGCAGAGGGCTTCCTTCCGGACGTGCGCTGCCGACCATCTCCTTGAGGCACCCCACAGCATCGACCAGAAATGTTTTTCCGGACGCGTTAGCTCCGAATATCGCTGCGGATTTGAGCAGTCCGTTCTTCAATGCCGGCGTATCCTGTACGGCGTATTCGTCATCGGACAATAAGGATGGTTCCATGCTCAGAACGGCGCGTTCACGGAACGGTCCGAAGTTCCGAACGGAGAAGTCGACAATCATAATACAGGATTATATATGCTATATTTGAATTTTTTATTCAATATTCCAGAATAAAATTCCAAAGAATCCGATTTACATATTGATTATCCGAACAGTTTGGAGCGGATTGCAGATATGCAGGCCATTCGTCTGATCACGTTCCGTTGGGATCGATCGCATCCCCAGAGAAGGCTCGAGGAAGCATATCCGCTGTTGGATGAAGAGTCGCGCCGGTGCGATAAAGCTCTCGAGATGCAGTTCGAGAAGGGGGACTATGATGCGTATATCCGTTCCTCATCGAACAAGATAGATGCGATCATGCATGTTATCAGACAGCTGGATTCCGTTCAGAATGATCTCGCATCCTCATATGCGGGCATGCTGGTCGGATGCGATGACGACTTTCGGAAGGAAGCTGTCGCCGAGGTCCTTTCGAAACATGGATTCAGGAGCGAAGCGGCGAAGCTGTACCTCGATATGTTCCGCTTATCACACAAGTACGAGCACCTCCAATCGTACCGCGACAATGCTGATGATGCAGACTCCTCGTCGATATCGGACGATCTGGCTTCGGAGATATTTTCCAGGGATCAGTACGATGTCGAGGCTCTGAGAACCCTCGTCCTCGACGGCAGGGGAGCGGATGCGGAACGCTATATCTGCAAGGTCGGATTCGCTCCGCGGCGGATATACGGGGTCTATGATCTCACCGGGATCTCCGCGCTGTGCACGCTTCTCTGCTCGAGAGGGTTCATCGAATCCGCGGCGGTTCTCGGAAGGGGATTGATAAGGATGCGCCTGAACATCAAGGATCCGGACTGCTATCAGGATACCGTCGACATGCTCAGGTACATGGACGGGGAAGCGGTTTCGAGAACGCGGCCGAACAGCATTCCGCATTCAAGAGGAGCCTCAAGGAGCAGTATCCCAAGATGCGTAAGTTCTGGGGCATGTACGAGGGCACCTGGGTGGATAAAATCAAGATCAGAAGCCGCGGCTATTGGTGACCGGCGGCACGGGATCGTTTTCGATTCCGTCTGATGCCGTACGTGCCGCAGCGCTCGGATCGAGGCGTTTAGGCAGGCGATTTACACGTTGTTTTCCTTTTTCACAGTATTTTCAGTCCGATAATCGAAGTCGTTTACACCTATGTCCTCCAAGTCGTAGTTAAATAATGATGGGCATGATTAGTAATTGGATGATACATCCAACTAGTCTATGGTGACTATGATGAATGTGAAAACAGCAGCGATCGCCGCAGTCGCGGTCATTCTTGTTTGCGCGCTGGCGGTCGGTTTGTCCGTCAGCAATGACGACAATGGAAACGATGGACCCATAACCGTCGTCGCCAACGGGAAGACGGTAACTCTGGAGAAGCCGGCGGAGAGGCTTGTCGTCTATTCGAAATACATAGGCGAAGCGCTCATAGTGATGGGCGCCACCGATAAGGTGGCCGGAGTGTCGAAGACCATAGCCACGGATTCGAACTACGCGAGCTACTATGCCGACGTCAAGAATCTGGGTGCCAACAACCCCGCCACGGGATTCGACACCGTGCTCGAACTCAATCCCGATCTCATCATAACCTACGGGACATACGACAACGACAACGCCTACAAGTCCGGGATCCCCGTGCTCGAGATAGGCGCATCCAAGATCTCCGAGGTCAACAACGACATCGCCGTACTCGGAAAGGTCCTGGGAATGGAGGACAGGGCGCAGAAGATCCTGAGCTGGTTCAACAAGTACTACGACAAGGTGAAGGACTCGTCCGTGACGTCCGACACCACCTTCCTGCTCGAGGCCGCCTCCAAGAGCAAGGTGTCCTTCATGGGACCCGGCAGCACCATGGGTTACTCCCTCGACCTCGTCAAGGGGAAGAACGTCGTGTCCGAAGGGAATTACGAGTATTGGTCCTTCGATACCGTCATTCCGAAGAATCCCGATGTGATCCTCGTCCTGGAGTACAACGCGAACTGGAACGAGGAGTATCTCAGCTCCTACAGGGAGGCAGTCTGCGCCAGAGCGGGATGGGACCAGATCGACGCCGTGAAGAACGGCGAGGTCTACTCGGTATCCAACGATATCGTGGGAGGGATCCGCAGCGTGATCGGGACCATGTTCTTCCTGTCCCTCATGGATCCGTCCTATGCCGATATCGATGTCTCGGAGCTCGTCGACGAGTACAACAAGATAGGCGGCACGACCTTCAACAACAAGATGGTCTACAAGGGCTGATCTCAATCTCCGGGGTCCTTCGATGAGCAGAGCTCTTTCCGGGTACATCGATCTCCTGAAAGGGAGGGACATCGATGATTCCATCCGCGGGAGGTACAGGAACGCGATCCGCAGGAAGGCGCTTCTCATGATCGCGCTGATACTCGCGCTGGCGGTGGTCTCCGTCGCCGTCCTTGGGATAGGCGGCGTGATGGTGGATTTCGGCAACATCGTGAAGGTGCTGTTCCATCCGCTGTTCCCGGATCACGTATCGGCCCCGGACCAACCCTATTACTCGACCATAATCCTGGATTACAGGATGCCCCGCGTCCTTCTCGGGATACTGACGGGCATGTGCCTGGCGGTGGCCGGGGCCTCGATGCAGGGCATAATGAAGAACCCGCTGGCGGATCCGTTCACGCTCGGACTCTCGTCCGCCGCCTCGTGCGGAGCAGGCGTGGGGATCATACTCGGCCCGGCCATCCTCGGATCGCTGTACTACAGCAACATCTCCTTCTTCGGGGAGCTCGTGGGGGTGGGAGGCCTCTTCATGGTCCTGGTGGCCTTCCTCTTCGGTCTAGCCAGCGTAGCCATCCTGATATCGCTGACGGGGCGCAGGCCGGTGAGCCAGTCCACTCTGATCCTCACAGGAGTGGTGATAGGATACCTGTTCTCCGCCGTGCTGTCCTATCTGAAGTACATATCCGATGACGAGGCGCTGAAGGACATCACGATGTGGCTTCTCGGAGGGATGTGGGGCGCCTCCTGGAGCGCCGTGATAATCGTGTTGCCGATCGCCGTCCTGGGGATCATCGTCCTGGAATCGTACGCGGTTGATATGAACGCCCTTTCGAGCGGCGATGACGTTGCAAAGAATCTCGGCGTCGATGTGAAGAAGCTCAGGGTCAGGATACTGGTCGTATCCGCATTGATCACCTCGTCGTGCATGGCGTTCACCGGGATAATCGGATTCATAGGCCTCATGGCCCCCCATATCGTGAGGATGCTGATCGGAAGCGACAACCGCTATCTGATCCCGGTGTCCGCTTTGATGGGTGCGCTCATCCTGGTCTCGTGCGATGCGCTGGCCAGGTTCATCATCGCTCCAAGCGATCTTCCTGTGGGCATCATAATGTACGTCATCGGAGGGATGTTCTTCCTGTTCCTCATAAAGAGGATGAGAGGAGGCTACGAGATATGAGGCTGGATGCGGACCGCATATGTCAGGGCTACGGGTCCCGCACGGTGCTGGAGGACATAACGTTCTCCGCGGAGAGCGGAGAGGTCGTGGCCCTGCTCGGACCCAACGGGTCCGGAAAGTCCACTCTGATCAGGACCATCTGCGGGATAATGGATCCGAGGTCGGGGACCGTGTCCATAGACGGGGTTCCGATAACGGACATCGACACGACCGACCTGTCCAAGCTGATCTCCTACGTGCCGCAGTCGGTATCGGCGGGGGTCTTCACCACGGTCATGGACACCGTGCTCCTCGGAAGGCGTCCGTACGTCACATGGTCGTATCGCGAGAAGGACATAGACATCGCGATAGAGTCGATGGAGCGGATGCGCGTCGGAGGCTATTCGGATAGGAACGTCTCCGATCTCTCCGGGGGTCAGAGGCAGAGGGTGTTCCTCGCCAGATCTCTGGCGCAATGCCCTTCGTTCTTCATCTTCGACGAGCCCACCAGCGCTCTGGACCTCAAGCATCAGATGAACACGATGATCACGATGGGGGATATTGTTCACAACCTCAAGGCGGGGATGATCATCGCGCTCCACGACATAAACCTCGCACTAAACTATTCCGACAAGGTCCTGATGATCAAGGATCGCAGGACGTACGCCTTCGGAAGACCCGAGGAGGTGATCACGGAGCAGAGCATCCGCGATGTCTACGGGGTCGAATCGCGCATCGTCGAATCGGAGGAGGGAAGGTTCATCCTTCCGCTCAGACCGTTCGACAGCGGAGCAGGTGATGATCGATGAGCGACAAGATAACGTATCCGTTCTCTGCGATAGTAGGTCAGGAGGAGATGAAGGAGGGACTCGTCCTGAATGCGATAAACCCCTCCATAGGCGGGATGCTCATACGCGGCGAGAAGGGGACCGCCAAATCCACCGCGGTCCGCGCGTTGGCGGCGCTGCTTCCTGAGAGGAGGATCGTGAAGGGATGCCCCTGCGGCTGCGCATGGGGCAGGCCCGACGAGTTCTGTCCGGAATGCCGCGCCAGGGAGGCCGCAGGGAGCCTGGAGGAGGATGTCCAGCCCATGCGCGTGGTCGAGCTGCCGCTGAGCTCCACGGAGGATCGCGTGGCGGGAACGCTGGACATAGAGCACGCCATATCCACGGGGAAGAAGAAGTTCGAGCCGGGAGTGCTCGCGAAGGCCAACGGGAACATCCTCTATGTGGATGAGATCAATCTGCTGGACGACCATATCGTGGATCTCCTGCTGGATTCGGCCGCCATGGGGATG
>ERZ808258.436-NODE-436-length-16906-cov-4.195537_pt1 | contig 16906 bp, 15 predicted proteins | sample MGYA00521280_ERZ808258 | MGnify/ENA primary metagenome ERZ808258 (study PRJEB31516, sample SAMN03275585) | gut metagenome | biome: mammalia-associated habitat; material: feces | host: Papio cynocephalus | place: Kenya | collected 2012-07-19 ...
ACGGATCCCTCTCCGGAGCCCGCATCAGAGAGGCCGTCTCCTGGGGCAAGGTCAAGGAGGATGCGAAGAAGATGACCGTCGAAGGCGACGCCACGATCTCTCTGCCCCTGATCTACGCCGGTCTCGCCGAGAGGCTCCTGCGATCATGCCGAGCATCCTGCTCCTGCCCGGAGACGGACAGGGGCCCGGAGCCATCGCGGCCGCGGAGGCGGCGATATCCGCAGCGGCGGAGAACGTGGAGATCGTACGCGGGGACATCGGATTCTCCGGGTACGAGAAGCACGGCTCCGCCCTGCCCCACGAGACGCTCGATCTGATCAGCGGGTGCGATGCGGCCCTGTGCGGACCGACCTCCGATTTCAACGACGGGGACACGGCGCGGAACCCTCTGGAGGACCTCATAGGCCAGCTGAGGCCGTACGCCGTCTCCGTGAACTACCGTACCCTCGCAGATGATCTGGGCGCCAGAGGCGTCGACGTCACCGTGTGGGGATGCGGCTCGAGCCCGAGCAGCGAGGTCTCCGAGACCAGAGGGATCGACGGCATAACGGTTTCGAAATACATCCGCTCCACGTTCTATGCCAGGATGATGGATGCGGCGGCAGGCGACTGCGAGCGCGACGGGTGCGTCTCTGTCGCATGCATCGCCAGCCCGGACATGTTCCCGGAATCCAGCGACGTTTTCTTCGAGGCGTTCAGGGAGGCGTTCGACAGGAACGGGACCGAACGGCCGTGCCTCGGGGTCGCTGAATGGTTCTCCGAGGCCTACAGGAGCCCGGACAGGTTCCAATGCCTGATCGTGGCGGATCTGTGCGTAGAGTCCGTGAGAGGGGCGGTCGCCGGGATCACGGGACGCGCGGATACGGCGCCCGAACGCCATACAGGGGAGTTCGGCTCGCTGTACACGGTGTCCAAGGACACGGGGTGCAAGAACGGATCCGATATCGTCTCGGCGATCGATGCGGCGTCCCATGCCCTCCGCGACATAGGGGAGACCGAGGCGGCTGCAACGGTGGCGAAGGCCCTCGGAGAGGCCGTATCGAACGGCGAGAGACCTGTCTGCATGGGCGGGGCCCTGGAGCCGTGGACGTTCGCCGAGAAGGTCGTCGCACGCGTGCATTCTTTAATCAGTGGAAGCGATTGAGACCGCATGATAGATGCGGGACACAGGGCGGCCGTCGAGTCGGCCCTTCGTTTCGAGAGCTGCGGGCGCACGCCCGTGAACAACTTCGCCGTTGTGACCGCCGCGAGATACGCCGGGATCACCGTGGACGAGGCCAGAAGGAACCCGGAAGTCTCCGCCAAGGTGGCCATAGACTACGCCCTGGCTACCGAGTCCGACTTCGTCAAGCCCGTTCTGGACTCGCAGGTCGTCCTCGAGGACCTGGGCATGGACGTCAGATTCCCTGAGGACGACTACGGCAGCGTTCCAGGGCACATAGTCGAGACCGAGGAGGACCTGGACAAGGTCCACGTGTTCGATCCGTCGAATGCGTCGGAATGCCCGGGATTCTCCGAGAGCATACTCAGGTCCCTGAGCATATGCTCCGACATCCTGCCGGAGGATCTCCACATATGCGGGCTCTCATGGGGCCCGATCTCCACCGCAGGTTACCTGATGGGCGCGGAGAACATGGTCCTGGCGATGATGATGGACCCCGACATCGTGAAGAAGACCGTCGCTAAATGCGCGGAGCTGGTATCCGTCATGGAGAGGGCCATGCTGGACAGCGGCGCCACCGTCATGTGGATGGCCGACCCGACCTCGTCCGGGGACCTCATCTCGCCCGATATGTTCGACGAGTTCTCCAAGGCCGCGCTCACCAAGGTGATATCCGATGTCAGGAAGGAGCACGACGCACCCAACTTCCTGCACATCTGCGGAAACACTCTCGGCACCATCTCCCACGTTAAGAGCACCGGAGCCGACTGCCTGAGCTTCGACCATGCGGTGGATCCCGCGGAAGCCAGAAGAGAGGCGGGACGCGATCTCGCTCTCATGGGCAACGTGGACCCGGTCCGGCTGATCATGACCGGGACTCCCGAAGAGGTGACCGCCCAGTCGTACAGGATCATCGAATCCGCCGGCATGGAGAGCGGATTGATACTCGCTCCCGGATGCGAGACGCCCATAAGCAGCCCGTTCGAGAACGTTTTGGCCATGGGCAGGGCCGGACGCACGTTCTGGCAACAGTAAACATTATAAACAGGGGGAACTTCCCCCGTCATGCTCTTATGCAGGGGTAGTCAAGCCTGGCCTACGACGCTAGCTTGAGGGGCTAGTCCTTAGTGGTCCGCGCGTTCAAATCGCGTCCCCTGCACCACACTTACATCTCATCTCGTCTTCCGGATGTCTCCGCATCGCGACGAGAGATCGTAGCGCAGCCTGCACCCGTCCCCTCTGATGGAGAACCCGGCACGGGCGCCGTTGACAAACGCCATCCTGGGAGCCTTGTGGCCCACGTCCGCCCCGTTGATCACGGGCACGCCGAATTCCGACAATGCCTCCGTCACCAAGTCCTCGTAGCGGCTCTCCCCCCTGTAGAACAGAGGCCTTCCGAACACGAATCCGGCGCAACCGTCGAACCATCCCTTCTCCTCCATGAGGTCCAGCATCCCCCTTATGCGACCCTCTTCCATGTCGTAAGTCTCCATGTACCACACGATCCCCTCGCCGGCATAGCGGTCCACGAAGGCCCCGGGATCGGCCGTCCCCTTCCTGACGAACCAGTCCAGGACGTCCATGCATCCTCCGATCAGACGCCCGGAGAAGTCGACGTCCCCGCAGGATGATGTCCAGGACGTCTCCGCATCCTCAGGGAACGGCTCGAGTCCCGTAATACGGTCGGCGAACCCCTCCGCATGCATCCTGAAAGAATCCTGCTCGGTCCTGACGCCCTCCAGCACCTCCAGGGCCTGTTCCACGCTCGGATGCCACGGCTCCATCCCGAAGTCCCCGAAGTTGCCTCCGTACGACGTCGCGATGTCGTGCTCGGCGGTGATCTTGAACGCGAGAGTCGTATTGTCCGAATATCCCTGGAACCACTTGGGATTCCTCTCGATGAGATCCCAGTCCATCAGAGGCAGCATCTCGTACTCGTAGTCCCCTCCGGAGATCGCGAAAACCGCCTTGACGGACGGATCCGCGATCAAAGCGTTCCATTCCTCGATCCTCTGCTCGGCGGAGGCGCTGCGACCCTCCTCATCGCACATCAGGACATCCGGGGTGGAGATCGTTCCGTATCCCCTCTCGGAGATCCTGCGACGGGCGTTGTCGAACCGTCTGATATCGGTCTCGGCGATTATTCCGGCGGAAGGGGCGGTCACGCCGATCGCGTCTCCTCTCTTCAGGAACTCGGGGATGATCATGATGCGGGCATCCCGCCCCACGCTTATATGATGTACCGCGTTGCACCCCGCATGGGAATCCTTTCCGACAGGGACATCGCAGAGAGCCTGATGACCGGATACCTCGGCATCAGCGACTACAACGAGAGGGGACTCACCCCCAACGGCTACGACCTGAGGATCGCGGAGATCGCGATACGCGGACAGCCGGAGACCATCAGAGAGGGCGTCGCCCGCATCCCTCCGAGAACCATGTTCTACGTCTCCACCATAGAGAGGGTCAGGCTGCCCAGGGATGTGTGCGCCCAGCTGTGGATGAGGACCACGTGGATAAGGAAGGGATGCATAAGCGCGTTCGGCAAGATCGATGCGGGATTCGAAGGAACCCTGACGCTGGGAGCCTACAACGCCACGGACGATATCGTGGAGATCCCGATAGGCGAGAGGTTCTGCCAGGCGGTGTTCGAGACCCTGAACTCCGAGACCGTGAAGGCCTACGCCGAGAGGAGCGGACACTACCAGGGACAGACGGGGATAACTCTCGATCCCTTGAAGAAGGACCGATGAAGGAGCCCGTATGGCCGGACGGCCTGCGCAGATGCCCCTGGGCCAATCCCTCCAATCCGACGTACATCAGGTACCACGACGAGGAATGGGGCGTGCCCGTCCATGACGACCGCGCCCTGTACGAGATGCTGATCCTCGAATGCTTCCAGGCCGGACTGTCCTGGGAGTGCATACTCGACAAGAGGGAGGCGTTCCGCATGGCCTACGCCGGATTCGATCCCTCGAAGGTCGCCGCGTTCACGGAGGAGGACATGGAGCGTCTGATGTCGGATCCGGGGATCGTCCGCAACAGGGCCAAGATAGAGGCGTCGATCTCCAACACGAGGATCTTCCTGGAGATCGCAGAGGAGTCCGGAACGTTCTCGGAATATCTCTGGAGATGGACCGGCGGCAGCATCGTCCATGAGAACGACAGGACGACGAGTCCCCTGTCCGATGCGGTCTCCGCGGATCTGAAGAGGCGCGGGATGCGCTTCGTGGGATCGGTGACGATGTACTCCTACCTTCAGGCGGTGGGAGTGATACGGTCTCACCTTCCGGGATGCTTCCTCTGCGATCGATGCAGATGCACATCGATGGAATAGACGCTCATCGTGGGAGAATAGGTCTTCAGCTCGAACCAGTCGAGCGATATCCTGCGACCGTCTCCGGCGGCATCGGAGACCATCCTGTCGCACAACGCGGGGAAGTCCTCCCTCTCGATGATCTTGTACATGTGGACGGTCCCCCCGGGATTCAGATGACCGAGTGCGAGAGGAAGGAACCGGTCCGCGATCTGAGGAAGGTTCATGATCATCCTGTCGGCCATTGGAAGCGTAGGGACGACGATCTCGGCATCTCCGGTGATCGGGACCAAAGCGTCCGCACGGTTGTCCTTCCTGTTCATCAGAGCGAAGCGCTCCGCCTCGGGATTGAGGTCTATCGAATAGGAGACCTTGGGACGGGCCGTCCTGCATATCTGCACCCCGAAGGGCGCCACGCCGCCGAACATGTCGATGACGGTCTCCCCGTCCTCCACCAGAGAGGCCACCCTGTGCCTCTCGCCGGCCAGACGGGGATTGAAGTAGACCTTGGCGGGATCGGTGTGCATCCTCGCTCCGAACTCCCTGTGGACGGTCTCCGAGGATCCCGATCCGGCTATGAGGTCGAGGTCCCTGACTCTCAGGTCGCCCTTGACGCCGCCGTCCTCGAACACCACACGCAGGGTGCGGTTGGCCTGCATCATGGCGCGGCCGATATCGTGACGGTACGGCTGCAGAGGCTCCGGGATCTTGATCATCCCTACATCCCCCACCACGTCGAAGGCGATGGGCAACTGCTCCTGAAGAGGCTCCGGAAGGTCCAGGAGATGCCTGTAGTCGCCGACCGGACGGTCGACGGGCCGGAGCTCGTGCTCCTCCAGAGAATAGCCGTCCACGGGACCCGTGACAGGGATCAGGAGGTCGCCCTCTTCGGATCCGATCCTGTGGTCGGGATCGAGAAGGTCCTCCTCCAGAAGACGTCTCCTCACAGGCTCCCCCTCGCTCTTCGGCACCCTGATGCACATCGCCATGGCTATCGCCTATGATGGTCCGCTTTAAAGCGTATCGGAGCCCAGGCTCCTCTTGGGCAGGACGAAGAGGTCCCCCTCGTCGTCTATGCCCACGGAGGCCTCGACGCCGTAGACGTCACGGATGAGGTCGGATGTTATGACCTTCCTCGGCTCCCCTATGGCCACGATCTCACCGCTCTTCATGATGATGCAGAGGTCGCAGTAGCGCGCCATGAGGGAGATGTCGTGCTCCGCCACAAGGACCGTCATGTCCTTTCCTGCGAGACCCTTGAGGTACTCCATCACATCGAGCTTGTACTTCATGTCCAGATGGGATGTGGGTTCATCCACCAGCATAACCAGAGGATTCTGGACGTACGCCTTGGCTATCAGGACGCGCTGCATCTCTCCCGAAGAGAGCATGTTCAGCATGCGATCCTGGAGATGGAGGACGCCGAACTTCCTCAATGCATCCTCTACGACGGATTCATCCTCGTCAGTCTCCCACCAGGTGTTCTGAAGATACGGATACCTTCCAAGCATCACCGTCTCAAATACCGTAAGGCCGAAGCTGGTTCTGAGCTCGGCAGGAACCGTAGCCACTATCTTGGCGACCTCCTTGGGCGTCTTCGCAAGTATGGACTCGCCTTGAATCAAGATGTCTCCTGATGTTACGGCATGCATCCTGTTGATGCACTTCATCATCGTCGATTTCCCGCACCCGTTTGGACCTATCAGACCGACCAGTTTGCCTGACGGAATGGCGAAGGAGATGTGCTTATCCGCCTCGAATCCGTCATCGTAGGTCTTGCACACATCCTTCAGTTCGAGCATGGGCTTCTCCGACGGGCCGCACAGATTGTTCATCTCAGCCATCGTACATCCTCCCCTTCCTGATGAGAAGATATGCGAAGACGGGTGCCCCTATAACGGTGGTGATGGCTCCCACAGGAAGTTCCAACGGGACCCATGCCATCTTCGCGAATAGATCCGCAGCCATCATCAATGCTCCGCCGAGCACCATCGATGCAGGCATCACAAGCCTGTGATCTCCGCCCAGAATCATGCGGCACAGGTGAGGAACAACGAGTCCTACGAATCCTATGATACCGACGAACGCCACGCAGACCGACGCGAGAACGGAGGCCAGGATAAGCATGCATCTGCTGAACGTCCTCACATCCAATCCCATCTGCCTCGCCTGATCGTCCCCCAGAAGGACCAGATTGAACTCCTTGGCCCACAGCAGAGGCACTAGGGACATGGCGAGGACCGGGATGAAGATCAGGATGGTCTGCGTCCACGATATGTTGGCGAAAGATCCGAAGAGCCAGGACATGGCGCTGTTGAGCTTGTTCCCCGCCATGCTCAGCATGAGCGTCTGTATCGCAGAGAACACAAGTCCTATGATGACGCCGGCGAGGACGTAGTTCAGCGACGAGCCTCCGGCCTTCTCCGCGAGAAGCATGGTGCAGGCGAACGCCGCAAGACCGCCTATCATCGCAACGATCGGAGTGGTGTAGGTGACGTCGTCGAACAGGCCGAAGAATGTGAAATCGAATGCTATCACCGCGATGGCGGCCACTCCGGCACCGGCGGAGACTCCCATGATGTACGGATCCACCATCGGATTACGGATGATGGCCTGATAGATCGATCCGGATATCGAGAGCCCTATCCCCACTGCGAAAGCGGCGACGGCTCTAGAGCATCTGCTATCGAACACGATGACCTCATCGTAATCGAGCTTCTCCCCGGAGATGGATTTGGAGATGCCGGAGAACAGGTTCGAGACCGTTTCGGACAAACCGTATGTTCCCGACGGCCCCCAAGACAAGGTCAGCAGGAACAGAACCAGAGCTGCGACCGAACCTGCCGCTAGAACCATGAAGAGACGGTGCTTGCGCCTGGACACCTTGCTCATGGAACGGACCCCGATTCTTTCGCCGTTATTCCGTCTCCTGATGTATGACAAAGCCGCGACGACCGCCGCGATCGCCAGTATGGCGATGATGATGGGCGCCCATGACATCCCGCTATCCGAAGACTCAGGACTCGGATCCTCTTTTCCTTCGAAGATCGCCCCGTCGAATACGAACGATCCGTTGTCGGTTCCCATGAACAGACGCCCGTCGACCAGCACAGGAGGATGCATGCACCAATCCGCAACATCCGACGGCTGCTCCACATAACCGAGAACCTTCCCGTCCAGATCGGTCTGGAATACCCTTCCGCCCCTGTTGTACTCCGCGATATAGAGGTACTTTCCGTTGACCAACGTCAAAGGAGCCTTGAAGCTCTCTCCGAAATCCTCTACGACGATCTCGAAAGTTCCATCGGTCGACATCCGGCACAATGAACCGGAATTCATCATGTACACTCCGATGAACGCACCATTGTCGACCGGCGTCAGATAGTTGCTCGTGAGTCCGAATTTGTCGAAGAACACCTGCACCAGCTTCCCATCCGATATCCTGTACCCGGCGATCCCTCCTTCGATGGAGTTCATGCCCTGACCGTCCGTGAAGGACAACATCAGCACGTCGTCTACCAGAACGGCGACATTGGCCCCGCCGTACTTCCTCTCGGAGACTGTTCCGTCGAGCGCCTTCACGGTCTTCGTTATCGTGAAGACCTCCGTCTCATCCTGCAGAGACCCGTCATAGCGATCGAAGAGATACAGCCTACCGTTCAGAGCCCCTATCGTGACATGGTCTCCGATCACGGTGGGAGCGTTGTAGTAGACGCTGCCTCCGAGCTCCGATTTCCATACGATGTTCAGATCGGTGTCTATGCACCAGAGATAGCCGTTGGACGATCCGAAATATATCACCCCGGAGTCGTATATCATCGTCGCGGCACCTGTGGAATAGTAGTTGCCTATGAGCTCATGATCCTTGGCCAGGGGAACATCCAGAGTCTCTACTTCGGACCCACCCATTCCGGGGCCAGAAAGGGGAATCTTGTAGATCGTTCCGTTGGTTGCTGGAATGAATATGCTGTCCCCCGCGATCAGACCTGTGGCGGTCTCGTATCCAGCACCTTTGGGATATGAATAGTTCCAGACCTCATTCCCCGTTGCTATCTCGTAACAATGAAGGCAAGGATCGTTCATCGAAGGTGTGTATCCTCCGCCGGAGACGATATACGCGTAACCGCCGGAGACGAGTATTGTAGCGTTCACGTAATCGCTGTCGCCGTATGTCCGGACCCACGATACACTTCCCTTCTCCTTCGACAGAATTGTGGTCTGAGAGCCCGTGTTAGACGAATCTCCGCGCATCATCGTCCAAGACGAACTGTGCTCGGGATCTTCGGAAGGAGACAACCCCTCCGGATAGAATCCGATGGCCAACGGCCCTCCCGGATATGCAGAATTCATGTCCAAAGAACCGGTGGAATCCGACCACCCCTCATCAGACCACGTGAACACGCGCCAGGAGGAGACCACTTCGCCGATGGTGCGCTGTTCCAAGCCGTCGACAGAAATCCCCGATCCATAACTAAGAACGGATCCAGAAGAGGAGACGGCGGCGGTGATGACCTCCAGATAGGTTCCCGAAGAAGCATCGTACCATTGTGAATCTCCGTTGCCGAAATCGATCAGAATACGATCCGCGACATCCGCATCGGACTCGGTCGCAGATCCAAGAACAACTACGAGCATCGCCGTTACAACAGCGATTAATAAGGCTCTACGACCCATGTCAGACCTCTTTAGCAATAGTCAGATAATCAAGATAGTTGTCCCCAACGAATTTGGGGAGGCCATCGGAGAACGCATCGCCGTGAACGGCCCTCGAGACGAGTTCTGCGAGTTGCGCGATGCGTGGACCCGGACGCGATGCGCAGTCGGAAGCATCTCCTGTGAAAAGATAGATCTCGCCCGTCCGGTAGGCCGTGGTGCCCTTCCATTCGGAGGACATGGACGATAGCATGGAATCATACCCTTCCTGAGTGGCGTCATAATCGGATGTGACGATTATGATCACTTCGGGATCCAGCTTCGCGATAGTCTCCGCATTGACCTGGACCCAGCCGGACTCTCCAGAATAGATGTTCGATGCCCCCGCGACGTAGAACACGTCCGATGCGTATGTATCGGAACCGGCAACCCAAGGCGACTTTACCGCTGACAGAGCCATCATCACTCTCTTATCATCCTGATCGCTGCCGTCGACGACCTCCCCGATACATTCTATCTCCTCATCGAGGGACTCTATGAGATCAACAGAAGCAGAGGCGCTTCCAAGCACGACACCGGCCTGATAGATATTGTTCAGGACGCTGTCCGTCGATTCGCCTCCATCCATGACCAGGACATCTATCCCAACAGCTCTCAGCTTCTCTGCAACATGGAGATGGGAGCTTTGCGAACCGATGCATACCACAAGATCCGGATCCAGACTCAGAATCGCCTCATAGCTGGGATTCGTGAATCCCCCTACCCCTGCTATATCTCCGCTGGACCTGCGATCCACGATCTCCTTTGGATAGTTGCTGTAGTAATCGGTGCCAACGATGGCGTCCGTCCCTCCGACAGCACAAAGAGACTCGGTGCAGGAGGGTGCGAGAGAGACCACTCTGGTCGGCGTTCCGTATGAATAGAAGTTGTAGCCTGTCGAATCCACGGCAGGCGACGGCGTCCCGCCGTCTTCGCAATAGCCGTAGCAGACCGCCACGTAAGATGAAATCGATGAAGGATCGGAGGCTGTGGACCACTCCTTTGAACCCTGTTCCACGACATAGAGCCTCCAGCTTCTTTCCTCATCGCTGGAATATCCGCCAATCGAGACGACTTCACCGCTCTCGAGGGAAAGCTCGATCCCGGACGAGCCACACGCCTCCTTCAAAGCATCCAGAGGCTGAAGATCCCCGTCCTCGGGCGAATAGACGATATCATAATCTCCATAATCGATAAGGATGCCATAGGAAGAATCGGCAGGAGACGCGGAGCCCAGAGCCGCGATGGTCGCTGCCAATCCGATCACCAGAATGGCGATCGAAGCGACCACCCGGATGTTCAAGTTCCGCATCCTCCTGCCTCGTTTTCACCTGTCAAGCTCCGACAGGAGGAAGGACGGGGTTGGTGGTGTTCCCGTACGCGTGGAACACGATGAGCATCTTGGAGCAGTCGGAGACGGAGATGTTGGGCATGCCGGTCATAGAGGTGACCCAGGCGCCGTTGTCCACGACAAGCTGCTCCCAATAGATGTACTCTCCAGACTCATTCTGATACATGGAGAGACCGAAGAGACTCTTGATTCCGCCGTACTGGCTGTCGTTGGCCGTGTAGGGGAAGTCGTACGCTGCCATGGCATTGCCGAGTGCAGCCTGGACGTTCTCTCCGTTGCCGGCGATGTTGAAATACATGCCGGAGGGAGACTCGATAGTGAAGACAGTTCCCTCGGTGGAGAGCGAGAGCACATCGGGAGTGGAATCGGCAGGAACCGCCTTTCCGTAGGCTGCATAGACGAGGGCGATGGTGCCGTAGTCCTTGGCAGCGAGACCGCTCATGTACGAGGGAGTCATCTCCCAAGAGGAGCCGTTGTAATAGAGCTGGTTCCAGTAGATCCAATCGCCCTTCTCGTCCTGGAACATGGCGAGGCCGTACATGGAATTGATACCGTTCTCGGCAGAAGTGTTCTTGTCCACAGACGGGACGTAAGGGATGCTGTAGGTGCTGGCCGCATCCTTGAACGCATCGTAGACGGTCACTCCGCTGCCTTCAACCCAGAAGTACACTCCGTAGTGATCCTGGATGAGGAAATCGACCGTAGCAGTCTCATCGCGAGCATCATCATGCCTGTCGTTGAGCGCCTGGGCGCCGTAGACACCGGCCAGAATGACGACGACCACCGCTACGATGACGATTGTCTTCTGTTTCATATCCATTTTAAACACCCGGGTCCGGAGACCCGATGTTGGATGAGAGGCCCTATACCATATTAAATGGTTAACTCATCCAACTGACAAAACAATATATACTATAGACAAAAAAGAAGATTCCGGACAGGACATCCTGCCCGGTCGAAGACGATCACTCGTCCTCTATTATCTCCTTGGGAGCGCCGGCGAACTCCACCAGCGCGTATTGCTCCATGAAATGGAGCCTTCCGGGAAGGATCAGCGAGAACAGGGGCTCTCCCAGATCCATCTCTAGGAGGTCCTGCGGATAGCCTGCGAACACCTTCTCGTCAGGACAGCCGACGTGCGACGCCACGCAAAGGACGGTCTTGTCGTCGATCAGGCCCTCCTTCCATTCGTTCTCCGCGGTCAGAAGCCAGTCGATCGCCTCATGGGCGGTCATGTACCTGAGCTCATCCGCATGGATGTCGAGAAGGATGAGCGTGTGGAGTCCGCGCCTCTTGTTCTCCAGGATGTGGTCGTACGGGGACTTGGGATGATAGTTCTCCTCGGGGAACGGCAGCGTCACCGCCCTTCCGAACTTGTAGTGCTGAAGGCCCAAGGAGGTGGGCGCCGCGGAGAATATGGATATCCCGTGGCATATCCTGACAGGGATGCCGGCCTCGACGGCCTGTATGCGGAGGTCCACATGGGTGGTGGCGCTCATGGTGTCGCCGGCCGTGATGAAGCCTACCCTCATCCTCTTGGCATCCTCTATTATGTCGCTGTTCTCCTCGACTTGCGCCCTGTACAGAACGTCGATCTTCTTGCCGATCAGGGCCTCCAGGTCCTGCACCGATGTGCCTATGAGAACGGAGGTGTAGAACTCCGCGTAGATCTTGTCGCACTCCTTGAGAGCGTTCAGGGCCTTCACGGTCATTCCGTCGGTGCCGCTGAGTCCCATGCCTATGAAGACGAGCTCGGATGCCATAGGACACCCCACGAACGGGATGGATTTAACCTTAGCTTCAGATGAACAGGACCTCGGTTCCTCGTCCTTCTGCCCTTGTAGTTGCCGTACTGGTCGTAGAAGTTCCCTTGGGAGTCCTCGCGGCCGAGATAGTTGCTCTTATCATCGTAGTAGTTGCCGCTGTCGTCCCTCTTGCCCTTGTAGTTCCCTCTTTCGTCGTAGAAGTCCTGCGCCATGCACATGCAATCGAGGAAGCGATATAATAACTCTTGATTGTAATGTTTGTAATGTTTGCAAAGGCTGCGAACGTGACCGTTCCGAAAGCCGGAACTACGACAAGAGAATGGAGAAATGAAGATGCAGGGGGCCCGAAGGCCCCTGAAATGGTTTCAGTTCTTCAGGGTGCAGACGCAGTCGACAGCGTAGCATCCCTTGCCGTCCTGTCCGACCAGAACGGGGTTGATCTCGATCTCCTCGATCTCGGGGTTCTCCTCGGCGATGACGGCGATGCGCCTGACGGCGTCCCTGATGGAGTCGACGTCGGCCTTGGCCTGTCCGCGGGCTCCGCTGAGGAGCTTGTACGCCTTGGTGGATGTGATCATCTCGTCGAGCTCCTCCTCGGTCATGGGGCAGAGCACCTGGGAGATCTCCCTGAGGATCTCGACGAAAATGCCTCCGAGACCGAAGGACACGACGGGTCCGAACTGGACATCCCTCATCATGGAGAGGATGACCTCCTGTCCGGAGACCATCTGCTGGATGGACACTCCGTGGAGATCGGCGCCGGGAGCCTTCTCGGAGCAGTTCTTCATGATGCTCTCGTACGCGGCGCGCGCCTGCTCGGCGTTCTTGATGCCGACGACGACACCTCCGATGTCCGACTTGTGCAGGATGTCGGGGGAGACGATCTTCATGACCACGGGATAGGTGATGCGGTCGGCCTCCTTGACCGCCTCGTCGGCGGAGGTGACGGTGGCCTCTCCGGGTACTCCGATGCCGTACGCGGCGAGGATCCTCTTCCCTTCGCTCTCGGTGAGGGAGCTCCTGCCCTGGGAGACGGCCTTGTCGATGATGGTCTTGACCTCGGCGCGTCCTCCGAGCCCGGACATGTCGGGCTTCTTCATGGGCGTGTGGGGCTTCTCGAGACCCTTGCAGTACTGGCGCATGATGTCCATGGCGCGGACGGCTCTGTCGGGGGTGGGGTAGACTGGGAACCTGTTGTCCCTGAGGATCTGGGACGCCTCGGCGCACTTCTTGCCTCCGGCGAAGCACACGGTGGTGGGGTAGGGGATCTCGTCCATGATGTCGACCAGGAGATGGGCGACGGCGACGAGGTCCGCGGTGTCGAGAGGCGATCCCATGATGACGAGTCCTCCCACGTCGGGATCCTTGATCACGTTCTCGATGGCGATCTTGAAGTCCTCGGGGGCGGCGTCGCCCCTGATGTCGATAGGGTTGGTGAGACCGGCGACCTTGGGCATGTCGTCGACGATGCTCTGGATCGTCTTCTCGCTCAGCTTGGCGGCATGGATGTTCTTGGCCGTGAACGCGGCGTCCGCGGACATGACTCCGAGACCTCCGGCGTTGGTGATGATGGCCACTCCGTCCTGCTTCATAGGCGAGCAGCAGGAGAACATGAGGAGTGCGTCGAACATCTCGTCGAGATCGAAGGCGCGGTAGATGTTGAGCTTCTTGAAGACGACGTTGTTGACGGCGTCGGAGCCGGCGATGGAGCCGGTGTGGGAGGATGCGGCCTTGGATCCGGCCTCGGTCTTCCCGCTCTTGAAGACCACGATGGGCTTCTTGACGGGCATGTTCTCGATGGCCTTGAGCATCTTGTCCCCGTCCTTGATGCCCTCGACGTACATCCCGATGACCTTGGTGTTGGGGTCCTCGGAGAAGTAGGTGAGGATCTCGGACTCGTCGATGTCGCACTTGTTGCCGAAGGTGACGAAGTTGGCGAGACCGACTCCGTTGGCGCAGGACCAGTCCAGGATGGACGATCCGACGGCTCCGGACTGGGACATGACGGAGATGTTTCCGGGCTTGGGAACCAGGTGGGAGAAGGTGTAGTTGACTCCGGAGCTGATGTTCATGTTCCCGAAGCAGTTCGGTCCCAGGACGCGTATCCCGCAGTCCCTGGCGGTCTCGAGGAGCTCCTTCTCGAGCTGGGCTCCCTCGGGGCTCTCCTCCTTGAAGCCTGCAGTGAGGATGCTGGCGTACTTGACGCCGACGTCTCCGCAGTCCTTTATGGCCTGGATGACCTGGTCCTTCTTGACCGCGATCACCGCGACCTCCACGGTTTTACCGATATCCTTGATGTTGGCGTAGGCCTTGTAGCCCATGATCTCGGCGCTCTTGGGGTTGATGGGGTACAGTTCGCCCTTGAACCCTGCGGCGATCATGTTCTTCATGAGCATCCCGCCCAGCTTCTCATCGCTGCTGGAAGCGCCGATGATGGCCAAGGAAGAGGGATTCAGTAATTCCTTCATGCGACTCGCATACAGGGACCTACTAAAAAGGTTTACGTCTGAATTCGTAGAATTCGAGCAAATATCGTAGAATTTTCTACGATTATCGAATTTGACCACGTATTATTCCACGATATCAGTAAAAATACGTCGAACGTACGATTATTCCTCGTACATCGTCGATCGCTTATATCCTCCACCGTCGAATGCCGTATCAGATATCGGAAAGGGGGATCGCTCCCCCGATCCGCCCGATCGGATCCCTTCCGCCCAGTCCTTGAGATCCGCCGCATCGGCGGAGGAGAACCTCCGCCCGGGTCTCCACTCCGCGTCAGGATGGCGGCTCTTCAGATTGGAGTCGATATCGCCTATGGGGCTCCCTCCGGATGTTACGAACGCCGCGACCCTCTTCCCATGGAGGTCGTGGGCATCCAGGAACGAGTCCACTATGCGAGGGGCGTCGGACCACCATATCGGGAATCCGACGTAGATGACGTCGTATCCGGACGTGTCTATGCTCCCCTTCAGAGCCGGACGGGATGCCTTGTCGGCCATCTCGACGGACGAGCGGCTTTCGGAGTCGTGCCAATCGAGATCGGCCGGGGTGTAGCGCACCGCGGGCTCTATCTCGTACAGGTCCGAACCTATCGCACCGGCGAGGGCCTCGGCCACCTTGGCCGTCGTCCCCGTCGCCGAGAAGTATGCTACGAGTCTTCCTGACATCGTCATTCACCTGTCTGCATATCGGCGCTCCGAGGGTATACGTCCTTCGCATGGATGCGGAATCCATCCGCCCCCGTACGGAAGGCTCAAATCGTTCCGATGGGGAATACAGCCCATGCAGGAATGGTGCCCGCAGGAATTGAAATCCTTGGTAGTGACCGAGGCCAGGCGCATCGGCATGGAGATCGTGAGGTCCTGTCCCGTATCCAGATGGGACGAATATCCTCTCCAGAGCGAGGAGTATCGGCCGAGGAACATCCTCCCATGGGCCGAGAACGCGATCGTGATGGCCGTTCCTCTGTTCGTCCCCATGCTGGCGACATCGCCGTCCATGGTCTATCAGGAGCTGTACAACACCACCAACCGCATCCTCGACGATGCAGCGTACCGCATGTCGCTGTTCCTCACCCGTCTCGGCTACCGTGCGATGTTCTTCCCCCGCGACGGCTACTCGTCCATCGATGCTCTCCTGAAGGATCCGACCGCCGCCTTCTCGCAGGTGCTGGCGGCATACTACTCCGGGATGGGCACCATCGGCGACAGCCACAACCTGATCACGAAGGAGTTCGGCCCCAGGGTCCGCATGGTCACCGTGGTGACGGATGCTCCCGTCGAAGCCGATCCGATGCTGAAGGACGATCTATGCGTCCATTGCGGGAGGTGCCTGAAGGACTGCCCGGCCCATGCGTTCACGGACGACGGAAGAAGACCCTACGGGATGGACTACGACGCCTGCACGGAGCATCATATTGAACTCAAGAGGAACGGGCATTGGCCCTGCGGCACGTGCATAAAGGTATGCCCCGTAGGCGACGACATGAAACTGTGGCGCGGAACCGAGCCCGTCAGCAGGTCCGGCGCGGAGCACTGCGGAAGGAAGGGGTCGCGATCGCTTTCTCCATCCGCACTTCGGGCAGAACTCCTCTCCTTCCGGAATGCGGGCGTAGCACTGCTGGCAATACAAGGACCCGGAACGTTTGGCGCGCACCCTTCTGAACATCGGGACCAGAACGAGGTACGATACCATCAGCAGCCCGAGGACCAGGAGGATGTTGAGGACGGCGGAGAACAGCCTGCCCTGAGGCGTGTCCAGATAGAACGACGAATAGAACGCTATCCTGAACACGCATAGAAGCAGCCATACGACCGATATCGCGATGCCGATCCTCGACAATGCCCTGTCGTCCATCAGATGGCGATGCAGGTGTCCGTATTTAACCTCAGATGAGAGCGGTTTATACGCACCTCCCGCACCCTTGCCATTTTCTGAACTATTTTTTCGATTCTGTCAGCATCGATGGCGGGTCGGAGGGAGCCTGGGGCATGAGCGGCGAGGCGTCGTACCGCAGAGGGCGGTCCAGAAAGCACCCGACTGCAGATCCAGGTTCACTCGAGATATACCCTCTCGTGCTTCACGAACGGGACCTTCCCCCAGAAGGAGATGGAGTA
>ERZ808258.438-NODE-438-length-16838-cov-4.163916_pt1 | contig 16838 bp, 11 predicted proteins | sample MGYA00521280_ERZ808258 | MGnify/ENA primary metagenome ERZ808258 (study PRJEB31516, sample SAMN03275585) | gut metagenome | biome: mammalia-associated habitat; material: feces | host: Papio cynocephalus | place: Kenya | collected 2012-07-19 ...
CGTTTCGCCCGCCGGGAACGCTCCAGACGGGGGCCCAAACGCGCCGGAACGGGGTAGGCGTTCCGGCGCAACGGGGCAGCCATCCCGGACTAATCCATAACACGGACGTCCGCGATCGTCTGCGCGCCCGTCAGAACCATGACCAGACGGTCGATGCCGAGCGCCACCCCCGCCGCCGAACCGATTTCGGGCAGCGCGGCGAAGAAATCCTCGTCTAACGGATAGTCCGCCTCCCCGAGCGCGGCGCGCTCCGCCTTCGCCGCGGCGAACCGCCGGCGCTGCTCGACGCTATCGCACAGTTCCGTGAAGCAATTGGCGAGTTCCATGCCGTTTTCGTAGTACTCCCACCGCTGGGCGACCCCGTCCCGAACCACCGCGAGCGACGCGCAGGCGGGCGGATAGTCAATCAAAAACACCCCGCCCAACTCGGCCAGCGCCGGCTCGATCTTCGTCGCCATATCGTAGTCGAAGCGGTCCGCGTCGAACGCCTGCCACGGATCCCACCCCGCAAACCGCCGGTACGTCTCCCGCACCGTCAACCGCCGCGGCGCGGCGTTTCCCGGACGCAAAGCGTCCAAAAGGCGCGTCAAATCGTCCGCTATCGCCGAATAATCCGCCGCGCGCCGGTACCACTCGATCATGGTGAACTCGGGATTGTGCCGCGACCCCTTCTCGCCGTCCCGGAAGCAGGGCCCGATCTGGTAGAGGCGGTCCATCCCCTGGGCGAGGAGCTTCTTCATCTGCAGCTCGGGCGAGGCGCGCAAAAACCCGCCCGTCCCCACGGGCGGACAGTCGATGTGGCACTCCGGCGCGGGCGCGGCGATGCGGACCGGCGTCTCGACCTCCACAAAACCCTGCCCGTCGAAGAATGCGCGTATCCGGCGGACGATTTCCGCCCGGCGCACGAGCAGCGCGGGATTACACATACCGTTCCAGGTATTTGTCCAGATACTTGGAAAGCCGCGTCTCCAGCCAGGGCGTGACGTGCCAGTAGTCCCGCAATTCGAGATACTCGCTCACCGGACCGGGTTGCCCCGCCTTGACGCCGTATTCGCACTTGATGAGGATGTTCCGCGCCGTCGCTTCGCTCGAAACGAACTCGACGACCTGCGTCTTGAAGCCGAGAATGCGCATGATCTGCGCCCGGAACGAGTCCGTCAGGATGTCGCAGAGCCGCTCCCGCAAAATGGACTGTCGCATGAGCCCGGCGAACGCGCCCTTGTCGGCGAGCGTCTTCTGGAGTTCGTGCTGGCAGCAGGGGGCGGACAGAATGTACCGCGCCCGCCATTCGACGCCCTTGGCGAGCGCCTCGTCCGTCGCCGTGTCGCAGGCATGGAGCGAGACGACGAGTTCCGCCTTTTCGACGTTGAACGCCGCGAGGTCCGAAACGGTGAACTTGACCTTGTCCGCCACATCGAGCGCCTGCGCCGTCTTGTTGGCGGACGCGATGACGTCCGCCCGGCGGTCCACGCCATAGACGGTCACCTGAGGAATCTGCTTCACCTGCGTCAGATAGAAATAGAGCGCGAAGGTCAGATACGCCTTCCCGCACCCGCAGTCGACTACGGTAAACGGCCCTTTCGCGCCGACCTCCACCGTTTCGTCCACCACTTTCAGGAACTCGTTGACCTGGTCGTACTTGCCGCGCATCGAGGCGCGGATGCGTCCTTCGCCGTCCGCTATGCCGATCGCCCGCAGAAGCGCCGCGGAATCGAACCGCGTCAGCGGCAGATTCTTCACCCGGTCGTGCGGTTCGACCTTGGCCACGCGCGCCATCTCGGCCGAACGCGACACGAGGACATGCCCCTTCTTCGTGACGCGCACGTGCAGGTCGCCCGTGGACGTCATAAGATGCAAGTCGCGCGCGCCCCGCTGGGCGATGATCTCCTCCAGGCCTTCCGCCGCGGCGTTCGCCGTCAGATTCTTGACCTGCACCTGCCCTTCGTCCGTCATTTCGGCCTGAAACTTCTTCTCGCCGCCGATTTCGACCGGACGCAAGGCTATCTTGAACGTCTTGCCGTTCCGCCGCACGACCTGCACGAGTTTCATGAACCCCGCCCCCAATACCCGGGTGCGGATCTCCTCCTTGAGGGCGTCCTCCAGCTCGAATCTCTCCATTTTCGCCTATTTCTCCTTGATCGTGCCCTTCAAAACGGCGATGAAGGCGCTTTGCGGCACGTTGACGTGTCCGAATTCCTTCATGCGCGCCTTGCCGCGTTTCTGCTTTTCCAGCACCTTCATCTTGCGCGTCACGTCGCCGCCGTACAGCTTCGCCAGAACGTCCTTGCGGAACGGGCGGATGTCCTCGCGGGCGATGATTTCGCGCCCGAGCGCCGCCTGCACCGGTATCTTGAACTGGTGGGGCGGAATCGCCTCCGCGAGCGCCTTGCACATCTGGATGCCGCGCGTGCGGGCTTTGGACCGGTGCACGAGCGTCGCGAACGCGTCCACCGTCTCCCCGTTGAGGAGGATGTCCATCTTCACGATGTCCGAAACCTGGTACCCCGCCGGCTCGTAGTCCATGGACGCGTATCCGTGGGAGACGCTCTTCAGCGTGTCGTGGAAGTCGATGAGAATCTCGTTGAGCGGCAGCTTGCAGTGCAGCATCACGCGCTTGGCGTCCAGCGTCTCGGTCCCTTCCACAAGCCCGCGGCGGTCCATGACGATGCGCATGATGTCGCCGATCGTGTCGGACGGCGTGATGATGCGCGCGGTCAGCATCGGTTCCGAAATCGTCTCCAGCGCCGAGGGATCGGGCATCTGCAGCGGATTGTCGAGTTCGCGCTCTTCGCCGCTTTTCAGTTTCAGCTTGTACACGACGCCCGGCGCCGTCGAGATGATGTCCAGCCCGAATTCGCGCCGCAGGCGCTCCTGCACGATCTCCATGTGCAGAAGCCCCAGAAAGCCGCACCGAAAGCCGAACCCGAGCGCGAGCGAGCTTTCATGGTGGAACGTGAACGCCGCGTCGTTGAGATGCAGCTTCTCCAAACCCTGCTCGACCTTGGGAAATTCGTCCGTGGACATCGGGTAGATGCCGCAGAACACCGTCGGGTGGATGTCGTGGAACCCGGGAAGCGGCTCCGTCGCCCCCAGTTTCGTCGTTGTGACGGTATCCCCGATCTTGATTTCGCTCGGATCCTTCACCGTGCCGACGATGTAGCCGACCTGTCCGGCCTCGAGGCGCGAAACGGGCTTTTTCGTGGGCGAGAAGATGCCCACTTCGTGCACGGTCGTCGAAACGCCGCTCCCCATGAAGTTGATGCCCTGCCCGGCCGTGATCGCGCCGTCCATGATGCGCACGTAGACGATCACGCCGCGGAATTCGTCGAACACCGAATCGAACACGAGCGCCCGCAACGGGGCGTCCACGCCGCGCGTCTTGGGCGGCGGGATGCGGTGCACGATCGCCTCCAGGACCGCGGCGCAGCCCTGCCCCGTTTTCGCGGAGACGAGGAGCGGGTCGTCCATCGGTATCGCCAGAACGTCCTCGATCTGGCGGCAGACTTCCGGCACGTTCGCCCCGGGAAGGTCCACCTTGTTGAGGACGGGGATGATCTCCAGCTTGGCGTCCTGCGCGAAGTAGGTGTTCGCGACCGTCTGCGCCTCCACGCCCTGCGCGGCGTCCACCACCAGGATCGCCCCCTCGCAGGCGCCCATCGAACGCGACACTTCGTAGGCGAAGTCCACGTGCCCGGGCGTGTCGAGCAGGTTGAAGAGGTAGGTTTTCCCGTCCGCCGCCGTGTAATGCATGGATACCGGGTGCGACTTGATGGTGATGCCGCGCTCGCGTTCGAGGTCCATCGCGTCCAGCGTCTGCTCCTTGAGTTCGCGCGGACTTATCGCCTTCGTCAATTCGAGAATGCGGTCCGAGAGCGTGGTCTTGCCATGGTCAACATGGGCGATAATGCAAAAGTTGCGGATATTGTCGAGTGTCATCATGGTTTCGTTCGTCCTCAAATCTCTGCCGGAACCTGCGCGGTGCGCGTCGCTTCGCGCCGTTCGTCCGGCTTGCCGTACCCCCACGCCACCGCGACAGACTCCAATCCATTCTTTGCCGCGGCTTCAAAATCGTTCACGGTGTCCCCCACCATGACGGAATCCGCCGGCGCGGCGTCGAGTTCCGCCAGAACGCGCCGCAGAAGGTCCGGCTTGCGCAAAACGCCGATGGCCGGGTCGTCCCGGTGCATGTCGGCGGTGTAGATCTTCTCGAAAACCTCTCCCCAGCCGAATTTCGCCGCCATTGCGCGCGCTCCGGCGAGGCGCTTGTTCGTCACGATCGCCACATGCGCCCCCGCCGCCTTCAAGGCGCGCACGCGGTCCAGCACGCCCGGATACTCCCGCGTCAGCGGGAACCCGTCCGTATCGTAGTGCCGCGCGAAACTGCCGCGGATGGCCTGCAGCATCTCCGGCGTCCAAGTGTCGGGGAAAAGCCGCTTCGTTATCTCTTCGAGCGAGGGCCCCGTCGTGTACACGTCGTCGAAGTGCGGACAGTCCAGCCCGAGGTCGGCGAGCGCCGCCTTCCAGGCGCGGCGGATATCCCCCTCCGTGTCGGCGAGGGTGCCGTCCAGATCGAAAAACCAGAAACGCTTCATCGCGCGGGAACCGGGCAGACCCCGCCTTCGCAACCGTCCGACGTCTCCAGCCGGAGGTTGCGGAACTCCGCCGCGCCTCCCTCGGCCTGCAGCGCGAGAGCGCCCTTCCGCGGCGCAAGCCCCGTGACGCGGTTCATCTCCACCCCGTTGAGACGGCTCGTGAGCGTATCGCCCCGGACCTCGATCTCCAGCGTGTTCCACTCCCCGAACGGCTTTTCCGCCTCGGGCGCGGTGCGCAGAGCCTTGCGGATGCCCGAAAGCGGATCCGTCGCCGCATACGGCGTCTCGGGCGCCACCCCGGCGATCGCCGCGCCGGCCAGTCCGAAAACGTTCCCCGCCTCGCCGCGGCAGAGCTGGTTCTCGAAGCAAACCGGGATGAACGTCCCCGTCTCGCCCGTCAACCGCACGAAAACGCCCGAATTCGGCTTAGGCGTTGGACGCCACCAGCGGTAGTCCACGCGCAACTTGAAGTCGCCGAAATCCGCCCGCTTCGTCCGCAAATAGCCGAACGGCGTGCCGGTCGTGCGGATGCACCCGTCCGAAACGGACCACGTCGGCTCCGTGGCGGAATATCCGCCCGTGACATCGTAGTCGAGGACGGCCGTCCATCCCGACAAGTCCTTGCCGTTGAACAGGGAAACCTCCGCCGCGCACGCGGCGAATCCCGCACCCAGGAGACTCAAAATCGCCAATTTCTTCTTCATGATTTCCTATTATACCAAATATCGCGCCCCGTTGCGATAGGCGGCGCGCAAAAGGACGCAATACTTCGATTCCGCGCGTCTCTTAAACATTGTTTGGAGCAATTCGTTGGGCTTGGGCGCCTATACTCTACGATTCTGTTTGACCGACGCAATGATGTGACATCCGTTTCTGGAGGTTCTTCAGCGACCCGTTTGGATCGAGCACCCCGAGGAAGAGTTTGTCGGCGTGGTCGAGGATGTAGCGGTTGCGCAAGGCGGCGGAGCGGGCATCCACGCGGCGTATGGATTGAGAGACGGGCGAAAGGACGAGAAGCCGTCTGTCGGCAAGTGGCTTGCGGAAGAGCGCGGGAATGTGCCGCGCATCCCACGTCCGCCGCGCCTAGACGAGAATGAGGCGTGAAGTGCCCTTCTGGAGGATGCCGAAGACTTCCCTTTCAAGCGGACTCTGAAATCCGCTCATCACGCACACAGTCTTACTACTTTACCAAGTTCGTGAACACTTGGCTCACCTCTGTCGAACTTGTCGCAAGAGATGCCGCCTTGTGCCCTTCCATTTTTTCAAGCAGCCCGCCAAAGTTGACCCCAAGGACGGTTTCCGTCTGATAATCAATAAGAGGCCCTCCACTATAACCACATTTCGTGCTTGTATAGTTGAGAATCGTCTCGAAAGATGTCGTTTGACCTCCATAGGTATAGTCACGCTTGAACAGTTTCTCCGCCTTTCCGTCAGTAAACGCTGGAGGTCCCATGCACACGGTCCCCTTGGGATAGCCAATGGCAAACACATGTCGCGCAGATCGCTCGCCAATTCCCTTGATAAGCTTGGCATCTGCCAAATGCAGATACCCCGGCAGACAATCGTCAACCGCTCCGCCCGACTGATCGCAAAGCCGCAAGAGCGCAAGGTCACGGCCTCGATCACTGCGCTCAACCTTCGCATAATACGTTTTCCCTCTCACGTTTGTCAGCGTGACAGGGCCAACCACCTTGTAATTCGTCGAATTGGCATAACATTCTGGGATTCCGCCGACAGCCACATGGTAATTCGAAAGCAACAACTTGTCGGAAATAGCAAATGCAGTCCCGTTGATCAGCGAACCGTCCTGCAACCGTGCGAGGCAGAAGTACACGTTGGGGATCACAACTTCATATTTTGCCTTTGTCAATCCATCCGCCGACGAGTCATGCGAAAACGGGAAAACCTCGACGTGCGTCGCCGCCCTTTCCTTGCCCCGAACGGAATACTGGATCTCTGCCGTCATTTCAACAAAGTACGCCCCTTTGTAACGCCCAATTCCCCAATCCAATTCCAATATGTCATCTCCGACCTGGCGTTTTTCCATCTCAAAGGAAAGGTTTTCTTCCTCGTGTCGCCCACCCGGCCTAAAAACGACCTTCCACTCTTTCACTGTCGGATGGATTTCCGAAGAATTGCAGCACGTCACCTTATATCGGCGCATCTCGCTAGACTGATCGCGACCGACTTCAAGAATTTGCCATGTTGGCATATCGATCGTGTTCCATTGAAACGGCTCGACTCGTTGCGGCTTTCCATCTACGGTGACAGTTGCTGTGACCGTATAAGTCTTGTCATATCTCAATCCATTCTCAGGGATGTACGTGGCCGAAACACCCTGAAGCTTCACGATGTCATTTACCCTCCAATCTGAAACGACAAACTTCTTGCCTTTCAATCCGTCGACAGGAGAAACCGAGAACTCCACACGAGCCACATCCGCATTCGACCCTGACAGCTCTTTCGAAGCGTCCACTTTGAAACGACGCATAAGCGCTTGCGTCGCCTCTCGATTCGTTACCAATTCCGGTGCTTTATCGCCCATGTCTGGCTCGCTGTCCAAACTCTCCGAATCACCAGCCGGCTCTGATGGCTTCCCGCCCCCCAAGTCCGCAGGAATCTTCGGAGCAATACCAGACGGTAGACCGCCGCCTCCAAGTCCGTGTTCAAACCGAGGAACGCACCCTCGCATACAACCCCTCATCAAGGACACGGCAAGAGCAACGAGAGTGAGCCTGATCAACCAACGCAGCAAACGGCCAAATCGTCCTTTCGAGTTTCTGCCACTTTCTGGATTGGGCACGTCCTCCGTCCCCGTTTCACCTTTGCAACCCGACGATGATTCCGTTTTCGGCAGACCCAAAGCATCGCACAAAGGTATTCGCTCAGACTTGTCCCCCCAACTCTCAGCGTTTGCAGATGCGGGCAAGAAAGTCGAGTGCCTGCCCTCCTTTGTGAGCCCCCAAATAATATGCAATTTCCGCCTAAAGAGCCCTGTCGTACGCCAACATTCCGGCATATACTGGGGATCCGGCAATTGCAGGTTCCTGAAAAACTCACGGCGATCCGCAGGGACATTCACATCATTCGCCATCGCGTGAAGCCGTTCTATCTCATCTTGAACGCGATGGACTTCTGATGCCGAGGGTTTTCTTTTGTCAAATGGTGTAGACCCTTTCAGGACTTCAAGCCCCAGCTTGTTGACCTTGTAAAACGTGACGTGAGGCTCGGGACCTTTAAGTTCGAAGTCTGCCTGCGGATATGTCTCGCCCGCGATGCCCCTCAACGCGAACTGAAACTCCGGCTCCCAGCACCTACGCGCGTTTAACGGCGAAATCGTCAACGGACGATATCCGCCTTTCAACGAAAACTTTAACCCTGAATGCATGAGTCGCCTTCTTTCCTCACTGCCTCATTTTCAGACTTCACGTCCGCCACCCTTTAGAAATACTTAATCGGAATGAACCTTGTCGCCTCTTTGTAAAGTTCCTTAAGCTTATTGTACTGTTCGACAATATCATTGTACATGCCTTTGAGCTCATTATACCTTGCATCTTTTTCAAGACCTCGCTTTTCGGTCTCTTCGACCTTCCTCTGCGCCGCTCTCCATTGCTTCGCGAGTTTGACGGCTTCGCTTTCCTTTGACAGGATCTTCTGGTTGGACGATGCCACAAGTGAATTGTACTTCTCGATCAATGCCTGACGGCTGGCTTTTGCCGCAACAAGATCTTCCATGCGTTTTCTGCATTCAGTCTCTGCCGCTGACACTTTGGCGTTTGCGGTGGCGAGATCTGTCGCAATATTCTCCACCCTTGATTTTTCGGCTGCCAACGTCACTTCCACTTGCCGAACGGCCTCTTCCGACTGCTTCAACTTCGCTTCAAAGACTTTCTGGCGTTCTGCTGCAGTCGCGATCTGCCGTTGGAACTCCGCGCGCACGACATCGAATTCAGCCGCATTCTTCTTCGCCTCATCCCGTTCCTCTTTCAATGCCCCCCGCAGCTGCGCGATATACAAGGCTACGTTTCTGAGATACTGCCTACCCATCAACCCTCGAAGAGCCGCAACATCGGCTTTCGCCGCAGGATCAACCGCCTCCTCTGCAACAAGCAAGCACCAAGCGGCCTTGGGTTCGTTTCCTTCGCGCTTGAAATAGATCTTCGCCAGATTTATCGCCGCCTGCGCATCGCCTCTCAACATCGCATTCTCAAGGAGTTCCTTTCCGCGTTCGCGGTCTTCCGCAACACCCAGCCCCTCATAATACATGACTCCCAACCGCCGCGCCAACCTGGGATTGGACGTGTCCAAACCATCGATTTGCCTCGCCGCTTTCTCGTACTCTCCGGCATCGTATGCGTCCACAAAGTCATTCTCGCTCGCAGAAATCGCGCCGCATAGAATCAGCATCCCTCCGCAGAGGCATGCACATTTTCGCCACTTCTGTCTCTTCGCCACGTTTATACTCCTCTATTTGATCGTCCAGAAACAATCATCGCAAACGCCGTTCCGCACACTGTCCATTGGAACCTGGCGTCCGCATTTGCTGCACTTGTGCGCACTGCATTTCCCGCTTGCATCAAGATGGCGATTGCAATTCGACAAGGCACAACGCTTCGGGCATCGTGCGCCAACCTGCAGAAAGCACAAGGCGCCTTTTCCGACGGCGCAATGGTGAACGGGGCAGTGGATTGGCAGGCAAAGCCCCACATAGACCACAACGGACACAAATGAAACAAGCAGAAGATTGCGCAACCGAATGAATCGCTTTACGCCGCTTCTTTTGCATTCTGCAAAAACGCTTTTCCGACTCGCCGCATCATCCCATTTCTCGGAAATCTTGGATTTCGGCAGGAATGCCTTGCTATCGGCTTTCTCATAGCCCCACAGTACATGGAGCTTGCGCGAGAAGATTCCACCGGTCATGCGATAGGCTTCTGGATCTTTCCTGGGATCGGGGAGGAGGAACCGCCGACAGAATTCCCGCTTCTCCATCGGGACCCGTGGATCGTCCGCCCATGCATGCATCTGGTCTATCGCCGCTTGCAACTTTCGTAGACACCGATTCGGGATTGCCTTGTCGCGGAGCGAAATCGACTTTCGCAGAACTTCATGCCCTTTCGTGTCTGTAAGCGCAAACGACACGGACTTTCCATCCGAAGCCTGAATCGGTTCAGGGAACAAAACCTCATTAACTGTCTCTAAACCGTTGACCCCGCGCAGAAGATTCACAAAGTCGATATGCCAATAGGGTGTCGTACCGGAACGCAGCAGGCACTCTGGTTCCGACAACTTTACTTGATATCCTTTGATACCCATGCCGCTACTCCACGATGGCCTTGCAGTAGACGTGCCCATCCTCGACAATGCACCAGTTGAGTACTTTGGCAATCGATGACCCGTTGTTCTTATGCTTAACCTCTTCGATATTGAAATCGCTTCCAATGGATGGAACTTTTAACACGATCTTGAGTTTTTTCAGAATCGGCATTTCCTGAAGTGCCTGCGAGAAATTGCGCAGAACCTTCAGAACATCCCCCTCGGCGGATCTCTTCTGGCGCATGTAGTTCGCCACGACAAGGCCGATGTCCGCCAACTGCTTTTTCCACTCAAAGCACGGGGAGACGGAGTTGCGCTCCATGACGGATAGCTCCGCCAACGAGGCAAGAACCAACATCGCCGGATCAAATATGGGATCTTTCTGCAATCCGGCTTTCATTTCTCCGAAGAAAGCGTCAAACCATTCCATTGAAGCCAGACACGCGGGCACGGAGGACTTCAGCATCCGTTCACCAACCTCGCATTGCGCAAACAGTTCGTTATTGGCCGAGATTGCCTCTTCCAGTTTCTCTGTCTTCTGGTCAAGTTCCTGACTCTTCAGTTCCAAATCATTCTTTAACGCGAGACATTTCTGATGTGTTTCAGTATACCTCTTCTCAATAGTTTCCTTTGTTTTCAGAAGCTCATTATAATCCCTTTGAAGTTTCTTCGCCTTTTCTGCTTCCGAATGATATTCGAGAACCTTCTTTACAAGTTCGTTGGTCTTCGCTGGCGAGCCAATGTCACCGACAATAGAGAAAATGGAATCCCTGATGTTGTCACGCGCCCGAGAATCCTCGCACAGAGACCGAATCTTCTCATTCTTTTCTTTCAGTACATTCTCAACTTCGCGCAATCGGTTCTCGCTGAACTGCCGATCGCGTTCATATTGGGACTTCAGCTGATCAATATATTCCTGCGAATAGACTAAAGCCTCTTTCTTGGGTGCTTCCTCCGTTTCCGCCATTGTCGAGGCATTCTCCAATGGCCCGTCCTTATCAACTGTGGCATCCTCGGAAGGTGAAACAGGGACACGGTTGGTGTCTTCGGGGCCAACTGCGTCCGACGCCGCAGAAACCGAATCTGCCGCTGGTGTATCTCCCGTCATTTCTGCTCCGGCGGTTTCAACCGCAGTATCCAAGCCATTACTCTGAGCGACGTCCTCTTCTCCATACACCTCATCAAAACCGGTATCTTTAGTAGCCATGGTTCTTCCTCCTTAAACTCTACGAAACGACACATCCGCTGTCTTGCCAGAATAGCTCATCACCCTGACAGACCGCCAGTTCATATTGCGACACATAATCAATGGACTCGCCCTCCTTGGTCAATGACACAAGATCAAGATACTCTGCCTTGGTGGACTCGTCGCGCCCTCGCCTGACACGCGCGAGAAACTTGATTGTCGGCACCTGCGCATTGGGGTCTCGTGGCTGAAGCCGATAGACGGCGGACGGGAACGTGTCCTGCGTCATGCGCCGGGCGATAATCTTGTGTACGTCCAAAACCACCGTTGTCTCGTTCTTGTCATCGAATGCAAACGGTTTGCCGTTCGGCTTCATGAAAGAATCCTGAAAGCCCCACTGACTATCGCATTCCGCCGCGAAAACCGTCTTCTCGATCTTCCAGCCCTGGATCTTCTGATTTGCCAGCATGAAATTGAGCGCCGCACCGACAGCCGTGATGCTCTTTGCGTCCTTGACCGTATTGTCGACGACATTCCCGTTCTCATCCGTCTTGACAAATGGATACCAATCCCCCGCACAATAGTTCTTGGCCGCCACGATGCGATCGTTCGTCACGGGAATGTACTTCTTGGCAAGTTCCTGAAGTTCGGGAATCTCTGACGTCTTGCCGCTCATGAAAAACAAGTCGATGTCGTGCAGGGACGCAATACGTGCCGCACTGGCAAAGGCATTCTCAAAGAATTCACGGATGAGCCTGTTGACGACCGTCACGTCATAGTCGATCTCAACGGCGCACCACTCTGCCTTTGATATCTCAGGAATCCCAAGGTGCATGTAGAGTTCGTCGTACCAGCTGCTCTCGCCCACGCCGGCATTTCTCGGCATGAAGCGCCCACACGGCGCACCCGACGCCAGATCGCGCATAATCTTGATCGCAAGCGGAACGATATTGAGCTTGAGGTCTTTTGAGCGCTTCTCCTGCTCGGTCGCCTTGGCAACACGTCCCGTAAAGTAACGGCGAATCGCCTCGCCAGCGGTCGAGTCCGCCTTTTCAATCGCCGGAAAGACAATCCGGTCAATGATTTGGCGCAGGAGTTCGTCGCCCGCCTCGGAATAGCCATCACGAAACAACAGCTTCGGCTGAAGATCAACCACCCCCTCTTCTCGTGTCTCAAGGCAACCGTACTCAACAACTGAAATGTCAGTCGTTCCGCCGCCAATGTCGAAATTCATGATACGAAATGTGAACAGGCCGTCCTCGCGCTTCTTGCCCGCGAACTTCAGCCATCCCTGCGCGTTGTCTCCGAACTTGTGAATCTCGGAAAACACGAATGGAAGCTGACTGGCGACTGCCTCATCGACGCTCATGTCGAGCTTGATCTGGTCGTATGAGGAAAAATTGGTGCGCTCGAAGATGCGAACCGCCTCCGAGCATCGTTGCCTGTAGATAGCAATCTCGTCACGGGTCCAGCCCGATGGATAGGTCACGATAACGTCGTGAATGGCATAGGGCGTGAACGCGCCATTCGCGTCCGTCAGGCGATTGCACTGGTCCCACGCTCGTTCAAGTATGCCAACCAGCATCCACACGAATGTGGCCGAACGCGGATAGTTAGGCATCGACGGTTCGCGCAACGGGCGCAAGAACGCCTCTGTCCTGTCGGGATCGACGAATCCACCGGCTTCGTTCATCCAATAAAGCAGATCTGAACGCAACTTGTTGGCCCGAATCTTGTCAATCTTTGTCCAGGCATTCGGGATCATGCTCCACGCAAGATTCGTCTTTTTCCGCTCCGCAAAATAGCGCTTCGGAGAGCTTTGCTGAATCTGAAGCCCTTGCTCAATGAGTCCAGTGACGCTGTTCGTCTTCAGAAAGTTCGTTGCCTCTTTGCCAAGGACGACCGGTGAATACCGAACAAACATCGTCGGGATGCGTTGCTCTTCCCTGTCGTTAAACGTGTCGGTCTTCAGTCCGAAGAACTTCTTGACCGTCTTCTGGATGTACTTGCGCTGCAGCACGCTCGGCTCGTCCTCGTCGAACTCGGTCTGGTGCAGCATGATCCATGAGCTGACGATACCATTGTCGACATTCGCGATGTCAGCCTTTGTCACGGCGTCGGTCTTTGTCGGCAGATCCAGCATGACCGGCGTACAGCAGCTGCGGATGGCGTCAACCTCATTGACCATGCCCGTCGGCTCGTCTTTGAGGAACAGCGCTCCCGTGCGCGTATTGCCGATGTCGATAACGATGTGAGCGCCCAACGCTCCGTTGGCAATGATTCGCGCACGAAACCCGATCCGAATGTCGATACCGATCAGCGGAGGGTTCTCTCCGACCTCGAAATGGCAGGCATCCTGCTCTATTGGCGGGAAATAAGTGCCATCCGGGATCTGCTGATAAACGGACTGGAATGGCGGTGCGTGTCTTGCGCTGTCAAGCACGGTTTGCGTATTCAGGAGGAAGCCGCATTCATTGAAGCGATCGCCGGGAGCCGTCGTTTCAATGGACAATTCAACGCCAAGAACCTCATACGTGGCTTGCTCGCCTGGATTCCTGAAGTTCTTGACCGCAAGACGCATCTTGACAAAAGCGCAATTTCCCCACGAATCCCATCTCTGCTTCTTGGCATCCCTTTTCAACTTGTCGCGGAGATTGGCAACAGTCTCGTCAGCGATCAGTTCGGCGTGACGCGCCCTAAACGTGTCAACCTCATCCCAAAGCGTCTGCGAAAGGTCCGGGGCCTCGTTGACGTCGAAAGCCAACAGCGGATAGAATCGGAACTGGCAACCGGTATTTGAAAGGACTGTCGGCATCCATTCGTAATTTATCATGACCGTTCTCCTAAAGCATTAGACCATCTGAAGGGATTTGGCGATTTCAAGCAGTTCTGCATCGCCTTCCAAGTCAGAAGGACGAGCCCCGCCCTGCGCATACGTGGTCGTCGACAGCTGCACAAGCCGCGCCACAAACGGTGCGCACAACATGCCATAGGCATCCGTCCGCTTCTCGCACCCCCGACGCTCGTAATCCCCCCAAAGGAAGCAGTTGTTAAAAATCATCGCCAGAAATGTCCTTGACATCTTGGGCGAATGATTCCAGAAATCGGTCTTCAGCACCTTGACGATCCGATCTGCATCGACAGTCGCGAGCGCCTCCAAAAACGGATAGGTCTCTTCCTCGTTAACTAGCCAATTGAATTCCGGGGTGCCTGTGAGTTCTTCTTTTCGTATCGATATCCACTTGTGGATCTGATGCAGCAAGTAGTTCCTGAGATCCTCATCGTGAAGCCGATGTGGCATTTTTGGGACGGGATCGAGCGATTGCGCCTCGACCACAAACACGTCCTTCACGAACGCCGCCAACTTGCGTATCTGATCCGGATTGTCCTCGGAGACCTGTTGCGTGACTCGTCCAAAAACCTTCTTCACCACTTCCTTGCGAAGCGCCTCAGCGCCGTCCTGGCTCGACGGCAATATCCGTGCAAGTTCCGCCTTTAGATTGCTGACATCCCGCGCCTCGATCAGATCATAATGCGACATGCGCGAGGTCGTCGTCACGTCCCGCGCCAGACGATTGAACATGTAGTCCGTGCCAAGCCCATCGCCAAAGAGCGCGTTCAGCGATTCCTGCCCAAACCCACACAAGAACGCGCTCTTGAAATCGGCATCAGCCTCGAAGTACCGCTTCTTGCTCTTGTCGGAACATTTTGCGAAGCAATTTGTCGTGAAGAAGCAATCGACATAAGGCGACTTGGCAAACTCAAGCGCCGTCGCTTTCTCGCAATAGTTGTTGAGCCCCCCTCCGCTGACAGCCGCCGCAACCTTGTCCATCAATTTGCCGAAGAGTGAGCAGTTGAGGTAGAGCTTAAGCGGCGGACATGCGTTGAACGAACTGAACCCAAACGGAGATAGCCATGCCTTGATGCCGCTTGTGATCGTTGTCGGACGCGAGATGCCTCCCGCCCGCTCCAGGTCAACGAAAATCACGAAGGAGTCAATCGAGCAGCTTTCCGCCTGACCGTAGACGATCGAGAGCGTCTTGCCGGACTTGTACACACGAGACAGCAGAACAGACTCGGCCACGTCCTTCGTGAGATCAATCTGGTTCTCAATCCCCAAGGCTTCGCCAGACGCTTTATTCGTCACGCCAGGAATATCGAGAAGATCGCATGTCTCAAGGAAATTAAAGAAAGGTCTCGCGGCGACACTTTCATTCTTGCGCAACGGGATTCGCAATTCGCCGATCAGTGCCTGTAGACGCCCAAACGCCGTCACCGAGACCTTGTACGCACGGATCTTGTCATGCGGCGGCTTCTTGTCGCACGTATAAATGATGCCCCGAGGCGTAACGTACATCCTCACGCTGTTCAGCGCGTCTACACGACGTTGCGCCTCCACGCTCGGATGCCCGTTGTTGTTCTGCTCGTAGAACGCCAACACGCCGATATCCTCAAGCAGTGCCGCCACTTCCATCGACACGAAAATTCGGTTTGGCGCAGACTTGTCGCGCACCTCGTCCATCATGTCACGAACGGACATCACATTGTTGAACAGTTCCGTCAACTTGGCATCGCCATCCCAGAGAAGATAGGCCGCGAGGCCAAGTGCATCCGTTGCACTGTCCGCATAGCTCGAACCGAGAATTTGCTGGCGCAGTTTTGGGCCATTGGCAAATTCGCGGTAACGCGAAATCTCTCTGGCCATGTTCTCGCACACGTCACAGACATCATAAAGCAGCTCAAACGCCTCACGGTCAGGATGTACACTGGGCGTACCGATCTTCTGACGAAGCTGATCGAGGCCCCACGGGTTCTCCGACTCCTGACATTCCATTCGATATCCGACGGCAATGGACTGAAGAACCTGCTTGCGGTTGGCGAGAATCACCTCGACTGGCGCTTCAGGACAGATCTTTTCCGCCTCTTCAGCCGAAGGCAGATAGAACCGCGTCACCAAGCCCGATGCGTCCATCGCGCAGTTGAACGGGTTGAACACCACACAATCGGCATCCTCGCCATCCCCACCCTGATATGCGGAAAAACGAACTTTCTGGCTGGGATCCCACATGAGCGCAAGATCGTTGTCGCACTTTCCGTCGATATAGTGTGCAAGCAGCGACGACTTGCCCGACTGCGATGGTCCCCAAAACGCGACGCACGCTTTCTTGCTCACGGCGGAACGCATCTTGGCAATCGTCGCGTTGCGCTGGGCAATGCCCATAATCGCGTTCAGACCAGACGGCGTAATCGTCCATTCCATCGGACGGTTGACGCCATGGCTCCAATACCAATCTACAAGCCGCTCCACCTCTTGTTCTCCTTTACGCCGTCCCTTTGCACAGAGCAACACTCTACAACGGCAAAAATAGCGCGTGCCTCGTTCAAGATATCTCGTCAGAGGCACTGGTAAGCCCGTGGGTGAAATACCAAAGAACGGGCACGCAGAGCGGGCATACTGAGAAAGGGCACAATGAACCAATGCCCCTGTATGCAGGCCTGCGCAGCCACATTCTCTGCCTCACCCGCGAAAATTACCAGTTTTCTGACGAAGCAAAAAATGCGCTTACGCACATTTGATGATGGCGGCTGACTCCCTATAGGCGCGGCCGCCGATATCAAAGATCAATTTTCACGGATATCCATCCATGAATGGTCAGTAGTATACCATATTTCGCTCTGGGCCGCAATAACGTTCGCGCCGATTGCCCAGACCGGGGTTTGCCATAATAATGTGTACCGGATTT
>ERZ808258.440-NODE-440-length-16786-cov-6.739466_pt1 | contig 16786 bp, 10 predicted proteins | sample MGYA00521280_ERZ808258 | MGnify/ENA primary metagenome ERZ808258 (study PRJEB31516, sample SAMN03275585) | gut metagenome | biome: mammalia-associated habitat; material: feces | host: Papio cynocephalus | place: Kenya | collected 2012-07-19 ...
GACTTGTAAAAGAAGTAGTACAAATACGCTCTTGAGTTCTCAAACCACCACCGCAAGCAACGCGTGGAACCCGATGGACACCGGGCCACCGCGCTGAGCGGCAACAGATGAAAATATACATGGAAACCATGCGGAACGCAAGCCAGCGGGCATGAAAAAGCGCGGAACCGTTGCAAACACACGGTTCCATCGGCGTGTCGAAAATGGTCTTGTCATATGACCATGGCCTCGAACTGCCAACAAAACCAGAATAAACCCGCAAAACCACATTCCGGTAAACAGCATCCGAACAACGGACGGACCTTTAAAAATCAAATCGAACTATTCCGAACATGACTTCATCTATTAGCGGTCAATGCCTCAAATACATAATGATCAACACATCGCACCCGTACTCTGAGAAACCGAAGCAGACCGCATCGCAACGGTCCTGCGCAATGTAAGAATGAATCCACAATGAGAGCGCATCGCACAATGCCCGGTCGCACCATCAAAAACCGCGGAAGAACACGAAAGATAAATGTTCTCGATTCCGTGGAAAACAACCAAAGGACCGCCATGTTTCCCCAGCCTGTCGATTCACGCGCATAATCTGCATACGTTCCACGCATGGTCTGCGCGGCTGGTCTGCGTGCATGGCTTGCATGCATGGTCTGCGCGGCATGACCCGCACGGAGACATTTGGAGAAAGACATCCGGCCGCGTGATTCACGGAATACGCAAGGCAGTTGGAAGTACGATAAGGAACCATGAGCGATCTAAGCGCATTGAATCTGAAGGAAGGCGACCTCGTAGGCGGCTATACGCTGATCTCCCGCCTCGGATCCGGGGCCATGGGATCGGTATGGCGCGTCCGCGACGACGGCGGGCACCAGTATGCGATGAAGATTCTGCGCGATTCGCTGGCCGAGGATGACGAATCCGCTCCGGAACGCGATGACCAGCTCACCGCCCGGGAACGGTTGCGCCGCGAGGCCATGGCATTGCAGAAGGTGCGCCATCCCGGAGTCTGCGGCATCGTGGACATGGAGCTGGACGATGCGCTGGCGTTCATCGTCACCGAACTTATCGAGGGCAGGAATCTGCGCGAGGACGTGCGTGTCAATGGCCGCTATGTGGGCGATGACCTGGAACGCCTCGCGCGCAAACTCATCGACGCGGTGAAGGCGGTGCATGCCGCCGGCATCGTGCACCGCGACATCAAGCCGACCAATGTGATGGTGTCGAACACCGGTCCGATATTGGTGGACTTCGGCATCGCCATGGGCGAGGGCGAAAGCCATGTGACGCATACAGGATTGGTTATGGGCACGCCCGGATTCATCGCACCGGAGGTCATCGACGGCGTGGAATCGGACGAAACGACCGATTGGTGGTCCGTGGCGAGCGTGCTGGCGTTCGCGGCAACGGGAGAGCCGGTTTTCGGCACGAAACCGATGATGGCGGTCCTGGAACGCGCCGCGGCTGGCAGCGCGAATCTGAGCGGACTTCCCATGGCGACGATGACGGCATTCCGATCCGCGTTGAATCCCGATCGCACGAAACGCTGCACACCCGATGAACTGCTGCACGCGATCGCCATGGATGCCTGGAACGCGCATATCAATCCGCAATCGTGGAACAACAACGAGGGCGCTGCCAAGGATGCCACGGAGGTGATGCCCCCTTTTGCTGAATTCCCCGCCGATTCAGGCAGTTCCACGGACACGACGGATTCGCTGGAATATGAGGGAAGCGATAATCCGCGCGAGCTGTGGAAGGCATTGGACGGCATGACCGGCGAGGACGCCATCGGCACGCGTACGCTGCCGCAGATCGCGCAGACCACGCGAACGCTTCGTTCCGCGGATGGTTCGGATAGTTCCGTAGGCGGTTCCATGAGCCGTTCCACGGACGGTATCGCCAATCCTTCCACGGATGTTTTCACGAATCGTTCCATATATGGCGCCGCTTCGACGGATACGGATACTTTCGCGGAGACGGTTTCGATGCCCGCAACGGCGACCATGCCGATGCGCGCGATGCCTCCGGCGCCGCCGACCGCAACGACGGCGATGAGCGCGCTTCCGCAGACGAAGGCAATGCCGTTGCCCACAACACGGCTGGCAACAACGCGGCAGACAACACCATTGGCAACATTGCCGCCGACCGCAACGGCTTCGACGGCGACCGTGTCGATGCCGACAGCATCGCAGCCAACGGCGCTTCCGGCATCGATCCCTCCGGCGTCGTCGCCGGAGGAACCAGAATCGCCGGGCATCGAAGAGACGACGGCGGAAGATGATTTCGAACCGCGCGGCGCGCAGCAATCGAATCCCGCCGATGTGCGACGCGGCATGCTGCTGCATCGTGGCACGCTGCCGACCATGATGTTCGCGATTCCCGTCGCGCTATGCGGTTTGTTCTCACCATGGATGGCCTTGTGCGCGACCATGCTGTTCGCATGGCTGCTGGCAACGGTCGGATTCAACACGGAATCGCAGCTGGAACGCGAGGAGCGACGCGGCGGCGTGCGCAGGAACACGGATTGGCTGCTGCGCGTCGCGAGCCTCCCCTGGCATTTGCTCAAAGGCTTCTGGCATGCGCTTATGCGGTCTCTGGTGATGCTGGCGGTGACGGCACTGGGACTGGCGATTGCCACCGTCGCATTGGATCTGCCGTTCGCACTGGTGGACACGCAGATCTTCGGATTGACGGTTCCCCTGCCGACGTGGCTTGAGGAGCCGCTATCGCAAAGCGGATTCACTCAGGCAAGCTTCTCGGCGGTCGGCTGGATGGTCTGCGCCATCGCCCCCGGCGCGACGATCATGCGATTGGGCGCGGGAACATTGCGTAGACATGCAAGCATGCGTTCCGCCCATGCATAACCGGACCCCGCGCGCAACCGCATCTTCACGGAATTTCCAACGAACCGATAGCGCTGCGCAGTTATCATGGTGCACGGCATGACGCCGTGAAATTCGAAAGGAATCTGGATGGCCGTAAAGAACAAGAACACGCAAAAGCGCGCCACCCGCGCCGAGCGCAGGGCCGCCGAGGCAGCGGCGATGAAGGCCCGCGCCGAACAAATGGAAAAGGAACGCAAGCAGCAGACCATCATCGGCGGCATCGTGGTGGCCGTGCTGGTGATCCTCGTGGCGATCGGCGCGTTCGCCATCTACCACAACATGCACAAAAGCTCGGCATCGCAGTCCTCCGATGAAACGGTGCAGCAATCATATGCGAAATTGCAGAAGGTGAAGAACACCCCGAAGTACGTCGACAAAAAAGGCGGACTGCTGATTTCCAAGAACGGCTACGGCAAGTCCGTCGAAAACGCGCCGACCGTTTCGATCTACATGGATTTCCTATGCCCGGGATGCGCGAATCTGCATCGCCAGCTCGATGAGGACCTGCGCAAGATGATCGACGCGGGACAGGTCAACCTCGACCTGCACTTCATGTCGTTCATGGACCGTTGGTCGACCGACGAATATTCGAGCCGTGTGGCGAACGCGGCGCTGTACCTCGCCGACCACGACAGCGACACCGACCACATGATCTCGTTCCTGGAGAAGGTGTACGCGGAGGACTTCCAGCCTGAGGAAGGCTCGAATTACAAGTCCGTCAGCGACGCGAAAATCAAGGAGCAGATGATCGCCGCCGGTGTCTCGCAGGAGGTTGCCGACAAGGCGTTCAACCGCGACTACGACGAATGGCTCGACGCGATCGACACGTACACGCCGAAGCGTCCTGAGCTGTGGCACGATTCCGGCAGCTACAAGGGCAGCATGACCACGCCGACCGTGACCATCAACGGCAAGTACTGGAACATGGACGACCTGTCGACTTCGCAGCAGACCATCGAGGATGGTCTGCTTGAAGCGATCGGCTTGAAGAAGGAAGACGTCGGCGTGACCGGCAAAATGCCTTCGATCGGTTCGAAGAAGAAGCCCATTTCCAACACCACTGGGGAATGATGCCCCCTACATGGCCAGCGTGCCCATAGGCACCGGTTTCGAGTTGACTGTTGTGGGCACGCTGGTTATGCTAGTCAATCGTCGCTTTGTAAAATATTAAGTGTACAAGCCTCCTTAGCTCAGATGGCCAGAGCGGCCGCCTTGTAAGCGGCAGGTCGTCGGTTCGATCCCGACAGGAGGCTCGAAACCCGTTCCATTACGGGCTTTGACCTCTTACCATGGGTAAGTGATCCAGAAGCCTTCCCCCAACTTGTGGCTTCTGGTGACCGGACAAGATGTCCCCCAACTTGTCTTGTCCGGGTGGGGGCAGGATAATCCCCTTCTCTCCTGCCCCCTTTTTCTTTGCTTTGTTCGGATTCCATGATTGCCGGCCGTCTCTTCCGGCTTCGCGCATCAATTCTCGCCGCACATCCGCCGTGGGGAGATTCATGCCGAAAATGTGGCGGTATGGGCAAAAACGATGTCAGGCCATGATTTCGTCCCAATCCGCTCGTTACAATGGCAAGGTTGCACACCTCGTATGAAGGCGGAACAAACATCGGAAAGAGGACGAATGGCAAGAAGGTGGACGCCACAGAGATTCGTAACGCATCGGCGCATTCGTGTCGCGATATGCGTCGCTTCGCTGACACTCACTTCGGCTTTGGCTTTCGGCGTCGGCGCCCGCAAAACCGTGGCGTTGACCGTCAACGGCGAAACCACCACCGTCACGACCTATGCGATGAGCGTCGACCGTCTGCTGCAGGAACAGGGCGTGAAGGTCAAAACCCATGATCTGGTCGAATCCACCACGCCGACCAGCATGCTGAAGAACCATGACGTCGTCACGGTGAAAAGCGCCTACCAGACCACCATCACCATCAACGGACAGGAGGTGCCGTTCTGGACGGTGGCCACCAGCGCCGAACAGCTGCTTGGTTTCTTCGAGGAGAACGAAGCGCAGGCCGCGAAGGTGACCGTCAACATCGGCAATGTGTACAACAAGCTGACCGGCGGACTGATCATCAACCAGAAGGGCCCCGTCACCGTCATCGCGGACGGCAAAACCTCCGTGGCACCGAACGGCAAGCTTCCGGCGGCATCGATCCTCGATTCCAAAGGCATCACCGTCGGCAAGGAGGATCGCGTCAGCGTCGAAAAGGACAACGGCAAAACCGTGCTCCGAGTGCAGCGCGTCACCCATGGCACGGAAACGCGTACGGAAACCGTGCCGTTCGGCACGCAGACCATCGTGGACCAATCGTTGCAGCCAGGTGAGGTCGTGGTCCGGCAGGAAGGCCAGAACGGCGAAATCCAGAAGACCTACAGCGTCACCTACGTGGATGGCGTGAAGGAAAGCGAAGAGCTGACGGACGAGAAGACGACGAAAATCGCCATCGACCGCATCATCGCGGTCGGCCCTGAGAAGACCGCCGACGATACGGACAACAACGAATCCGACGATTCCGGCAACAACGATTCCGACAACAGCGGCAGCTCGAAGAACGACGGGCAGTCGGGCGGCAGCAACTCCGGCAGCTCCAGCGGATCCCACCAGTCCTCGAACGGCAGCAATTCGAAAAACGATTCCGATACGTCGGATAAGAAGGACAACGGTTCGAGCAACTCAGGAAACTCTGGCAGCAGCAATTCAGGCAACAGCGGAAACTCCGGAAACTCCAACTCAGGAAACTCCAACTCAGGAAACTCCGGAAACAGCAACTCCGGGAATTCCAATTCCGGGAACTCGGGCAACAGCGGAAACTCGGGTTCCAGCAATTCCGGAAGTTCCAATTCCGGGAACTCCGGCAGCTCCGGAAATAATAATTCCGGCAGCAGCAACTCCGGCAACAGCGGAAACAGCAACTCCGGAAGTTCCAATTCCGGCAATTCCGGCAACAGCGGAAACTCCGGAAACAGCAACTCCGGCAATACCAACGGAGGATCCACGGCAGGATACCGGCTCTACCATCCGTCACCGTCACAGGCCCAGACCTATGCGGCCGGCGCCGCGGCGCAATACGGATGGACCGGGCAGAACTGGACCGATCTGGTCAAACTCTGGAACCGCGAATCCAGCTGGATGTGGAACGCCTACAACCCATCCGGCGCGTATGGCATCCCGCAGTCGCTTCCGGGAAGCAAAATGGCCACGTTCGGCGCCAACTGGAAGGATGACGCGGCAGTGCAGATCGATTGGGGTCTGAGCTATATCGCGCAGAAATACGGAAGCCCTTCCAAGGCATGGGCATGGTCTGAGCAATACAACTGGTACTGATCCGATTCCCAATCGGGCGCAGCGCCAATTCCAACTTCCTCATCAACGCGAACGGACATACACCATGACAGAAAACGCGAACACCGCCGAACAGGGCCACCTGCTCGGCGCGGCCGACATCCGCCGCATCGCCGCGGACGCCGGCATTAGCCCGACGAAGAAATTCGGACAGAACTTCGTCATCGACCCGGGCACCGTGCGCCGCATCGTGCGCGAGGCCGGCGTGACCGCCGACGACCATGTGCTGGAAGTCGGACCGGGCCTGGGATCGCTGACATTGGCGATTCTCGAAACCGGCGCGACGATGACGGCGGTGGAAATCGACCCTCCGGTGGCCGAACGCCTGCCGAAGACCATCGCGGAGTTCATGCCGGAGGCGACCGGCCGCTTCCGCGTCGTCAACCGCGACGCGCTGACCATCTCCCCAGAGAATCTGCCGGATTTCAACGACGACGAATCCTTCATCCTCGTCGCAAATCTGCCGTACAACGTGGCTACGCCGATCCTGCTCACCCTGCTGGAACGATTCGACAACCTCGGCACGTTCCTCGTGATGGTGCAGAAGGAGGTCGCCGACCGTCTCAGCGAAAAGCCAGGTTCGAAGATCTACGGCACGCCAAGCGTGAAGCTCGCCTGGTACGGCACCGCGGAACGCGTCGGCACCATCGGCCGCAACGTGTTCTGGCCAGCGCCGAACGTGGACTCCGCGCTGGTACTGTTCAAACGTCATGAAGGCGGCCATGTGTCGTCCGCGAACAACGACGACGGCTCCACGGTGAATCGCGAGACCGTCTTCCGCCTTATCGACGCCGCATTCGGCCAGCGTCGCAAGACCCTGCACGCGGCGCTGAAGAAAATCGTGCCGTCCGAAGCGTTCGAACGCGCCGGAATCGATCCGACCCGTCGTGGGGAGACGCTCACCATCGACGAATTCGTGGCGCTTGCACGCGCGCTTGACGAGGTGTCGGCGGCATGAGCGACGCAACCAATACGGGCGATGCGAACAACACCGACGTCATGCCCAATACCGACCTTCCGGCGAACGGCATGCCTTCCGCCGTCAGCGTGGACTGCCCCGCGAAAACGAATCTGACATTGCATGTGGGCGCGCCGCGCGCGGAATGGAACGGCCGTCACGAACTCGACACCGTCTACTGCGCGGTCGGCGTGTACGACACCGTCACCGCCACACGCAAGGCGCCCGGCTCGGGATTCTCACTGGACATCGAAGGCGCGTACCTGGGCGATCTGGCCTCTTCGGGCAACGACATGCGCCGCAACCATGCGGTACTCGCGCTGTTCGCATTGGCGGAAGCCTGCGGCCATGAGCCGGACGTGGCGTTAAGCATCGAAAAGCGCATTCCCGTCGGCGCCGGCATGGCGGGCGGTTCCGCCGATGCGGCCGCGACATTGCTGGCGCTCGACACGCTGTGGAACCTCCATTGGCCCATCGAACAGCTGCGGCAAGTCGCCGCCACGTTGGGCGCGGATATGCCGTTCTGTCTGACGGGAGGATACGCGCGCGGCACCGGCTTCGGCGAACGCATCGAAATCCTCGACGAACACGATGCCGCTGTGGACGAATTGGTGCGACGCGGATTTGCCGGCCGCCTGCTGGTCGGCGCGTACCACGCCGAACTGCGTACGCCGGAAGTGTATGCCGCCTTCGATCGCATCGGCGCGGGAAGCGGCGATGCGAATCATCTGCAAAAGGCCGCGGTCTCACTACATCCACGCAGCGGACAGGCAATCGACGAAGCGTTGAATGCCGGCGCCAGCCAAGCGTTCGTCTCCGGATCCGGCCCGTCCGTCATGGCCTTCGTACCGGACGAGAACGCCGAACGCAAGGTGCGGAACGCATGGCAATCGGCACGCTGCGTCGACCGCATCATCACGACGAACGCCCCGGCACGACCGATCGTGCATGTCATCGCCTGACGCGCATCGCCGCTCCGCATGGCGCATGATGCGCGCACATATCACCGCGTGACAGTAAGGTGGATGCCAATTGATTATCGAAAAGGAACTCGCAAATGACTCAGGCTTATGATGAACGTGCCGAGCGCAAGGCATATGTCCTTCGCCGCCAGAAGATCGTGTTCACCATCGTCGGCGCCATCATGGCCATCGCCATGGTGGCATCCCTGCTGTTCTTCTTCCATGTCGGAGGATTGGGCGACGTCAAATCGGCCACGGTAGAACCGAACTACGGCAAGCAGGCCCCCTGTGCGACCAAGGATTCCTCGGACGGCAAAGCCAAGTATGTGGAGAACCGCAACATCACCGTGCGCGTGCTCAACGGCACGAAGTTCTCCGGATTCGCCACGGCCGTCAGCGACGCGTTGCAGAACCGCGAGTTCAATGTGCAGACCCCCGGCACCTACCAGACCAGCAAGGTCGAGCGCACGATGATCGTCTACGGCAAGAACGCCATCAACCAGGCGTATACGGTGAACAGCAACTTCACCGACGCCGAGATGGTGATGGACGACCGTGAGGACCAGCTGATCGACGTGGTCATCGGCGCCACCTTCGATACCCTCAAGGACACCAAAAAGGTTCCGGCCGCCGGCTCGGAAATCACCAACATCGAAGGATGCGTCGCCGCAGACAAGATGACCAACCTGCAGAAGGCGCCTGAGCATGACGCGGTGAGCCAGAACTGACGAATCCGGCTGCGAACAGCCGGATTCGAATCGCCATCGTATCTTCTATTGTGCGGTGCATTCCATGAGTTTCCAAGAAATCCCCGTCTTCCATGATTGCTGGAAGACGGGGATTTTTCACCGTCAAGCCATTGACGAGGCTGCGAGGCCGGCCGAATCATCCGTTCGGCCTGCTACTTGGTCTGCTCTCCATACCAGCGGTTCAGCTCGGCAACGGCTACGTCATGCTCGACCGGACCATTATCGAGGCGGTATTCCAGCATGTGCTTGTACGCCTTGCCCACCAGCGGCCCCGGTTCGATGCCAAGCAGTTGCATGATCTCGTCGCCGTTCAAATCAGGACGGATCGCGTCGAAATCCTCCTTCTTCTTGAGATCACGCACACGTTGCTCCATCTCGTCCATCGCCGACGAGAACACCATCGCCTTGCGCCTGTTCTGCGTGGTCGCATCGGCACGCGTCAGACGGTTCAGACGCTCGTACAGCGGACCGGCGTCCTTGACATAGCGACGCACCGCGGAATCCGTCCATGGTTCCTCCACATAGCCATGGAAGCGCAGATGCAGGTTGACCAGCTCGCTGACGTCCTCGACCACGTGATGGTCGAAATGCAGGGCGCGCAAACGCTTGCGGGTCATCTTCGCACCGACCGCATCATGATGATGGAAGCTCACCTTGCCGCCGGGCTCGAAACGACGGGTCTTCGGCTTGCCGATGTCGTGCATCAGCGCGGCCAGACGCAACGTCAGATCCGGCGCGGGCACCGGACCATCAGGACCGGTCTCCAACGCGACCGCGCGATCGATGACGATCATCGTGTGTTCGAACACGTCCTTATGACGGTGATGCTCGTCGATCTCCAGCTGCAATGCCGGAATCTCGGGGAACACGATATCCGCCAATCCGGAATCGACCAGCGCCTCGATGCCGGCGCGCGGACGATCGGACAGCAGCATCTTGACCAGTTCATCGCGAACGCGCTCGGCGGAAACGATTTCTATGCGATCGACCATGTCCGTCAACGCCTCGGCGGTTTCCGGCGCGATGCGGAAACCCAGCTGCGCCACGAAACGCACGGCGCGCATCATGCGCAGCGGATCGTCGTCGAACGACTGCCTCGGATCGACGGGCGTACGCAATACGCCCTTGGCCAAATCGTTGGCACCGCCGAACGGATCGACGAATTCCAGCTCGGGCACACGCAACGCCATCGCGTTGACGGTGAAATCACGACGGGACAAATCGCCCTCCAGGGAATCGCCGTAGTTCACCTCCGGCTTGCGGGAATCCGGATCATACGTATCGGAACGGTATGTGGTGACCTCAACCTTCACCTCCGTGCCGTCCTCACGGCGCCGCATCGCGCCGAGCGTGCCGAACTTGCGGCCCATATCCCAAAATCCGTCATGTCCGAAACGACGAAGGATATGCTCGAATTGTTCGGGGCGCGCCGATGTGCAAAAATCCAAATCATGCGATTTGCGATGCAGCAGCAGATCGCGGACGGGACCTCCCACCAACGCCAATTCATAGCCTTCCGCGGCGAACATGCGCCCTAATTCAATGGCCTCCGGCCATACTTCGAAGTTCACGCCATCCCTTTCCGGCATCACCAGTTTCTGCCCTACCAGCATAGCGTGTGCGGGTCATTTGGCATATGGTCCCCAATCCACCGACGCTGGAATGCATGTATCCGTCGGCGGATTGGGCGGTTCCCAAATTACCGACACTAAGGTGCCTCTGAACGTCGGTAGTTTGGGTGAATCCCGAATTACCGCCTGTGCCCGCCGACAGCGAACATGATGCGCAGGTTTCGCAACACTACGGACGAATAAAGGCGTTGCGTTTCGGGTTTGAACGCAGGTTGAGTATGGTTGGAATCATGATTACGCCCGCAGACCTTGCACGCATGCTTGCCCATGCTGCGGACGAGCATACCCAAAATCCGCTGGCTCCGGACGAACTGCTGTACACATCGGAGTCGCTCTCGCTGCAACGGCAGGCCATCATCACACCCAGCGTTCCCACGCCCGCGATGATGCCGCAGCGTCGCACCGCGGAAGGGCCCACCACATTCGCATCGCTGGACGCGCAGGAGTTGCCCGTGGTACGCGAGTACTCCGCGGGCGGCCTGGTCTTCGACGAACGCGGCCGTGTGGCGATCATCGCCCGCCATTCGCGCAGTGGGCATCTGGAATGGTGCCTGCCCAAAGGGCATATCGAAAAAGGCGAGACTCCGCAACAGACCGCCGTGCGCGAGGTGCACGAGGAAACCGGCATCCTCGGCGAAGTGGTCGGATCCATCGCCACCATCGACTACTGGTTCACCGGCACCAGCCAGCGCGTGCACAAGCTCGTGCACCACTTCGCGTTACGGCAGATCGGCGGCGAACTGACGGTCGAAGGCGATCCCGACCATGAGGCGGAAGACGCCATTTGGGTGAATTTTGACGATTTGGACGACGTACTGAGCTATCCGAACGAACGGAAGATAGCATGGTTGTACGCAAAGAAACTCAACAGACAGGCGCAACAGTGAACCATTCCGCACCACGGAGCGTTTCGCGCGGCGTACGCGCAGTATCGATGATTCTCGCCATGGCCCTGACCATGGCGTTGATGTTGTTATACGCCCCCGCACCACACGCCGAAGCGGACGAGATGCCGACGAACGACGGGACGCCGGTGAACATGGTGTCGATCGATTCCTCTACCGCGGTGCTGACCGACACCTCCGGATACCACCTGCAGGCAACGGTGACCAACACCACCGACCAGACGGTTCCCGCGGGGACGCTGTCGGTGGCAGTGAACGCCTTCTACACCTTCGTTTCGCGCAACGACATCCAAGAATGGGCGGAAGGCACCGGGCACATCCCCACATCCAATACGATCGGACAAGCCGACGTTCCCGAACTGCAACCCGGCGCCTCGACAAAGGTGAGCATCGACGCCGACGCGAATCAACAATCGCTCACGGCCATCAATTCATCGGGTCCCAAACCCGTGGAACTCGACTACACGGCCAACGGCGAGGAACTCAGCACCACGCACACCTTCGTGACCCGCACCACGGACGGGCTCAACACCCCATCGACACCGGCGATGAACATCACCGTCGTGCAACCGCTCGCCGCCAGCGGATGGACCACCGACGTCGATCTGATGAACAAACTCGTCGACGAAGGCGGCCTGAACTCGCGCAAGCTCTCGAAACTCGCCGTCCCCAGCGAAAACGACAACACCCGTCTCAAATCACTGGAACAGGTATTCGGCAAACATGACAAACTGCAGGTCATCGCCGACCCGACATATCTGCAGGCGATGACCATGCCGACGCAGGCCGACGGCATCACCCAGCCCGCATTGTTCGACATGACCGCATACACGGCATACAACGACAGCCGCGCGTACGCCAACGCGAACATCGACACGGCGGATTGGAAATCCGGCAAGGCGCTTGCGACCTACCGGTCGGCTTTGGGCGATCCTTCCGCCAAAACCAAAACCTACGCATGGCAAGGCGACGGCAATTGGACCATGAAAGCGCTTACCGAGGCGAAACGCCAAGGGTATGGCACCGTCATCGCCACCCATGATTTCGAGGGAAGCGACCAGTCCACCGTGGAGACCGGCAAAACCACGGTGAACACGGAGGCCGGCGAGGTCACCGTGCTCACCGCGCAAAGCACGCTGTCGAATCTGGCGCAGGGCAAGGCGACCAGCGACGATGCGGACGGCGAGGGATCGGACGCGGGACGACTGGCCCGTTTCATCGCGCAAAGCGCGTTCTACCAGATGGAACAGCCGTATGCCGAACGGAACCTGCTGGTATGCCTGGGCACCGATTCCAATCCATCGGACGTGGACGCGTTGATGTCCGCCATCGAGCAATCGTCCTGGCTGAATCTCACCGACCTGAACACGCTTGGCAAGGCAAGCGCCTCGCATAGCGGCGACGAGGCGGCTGCGGCGCTTCCTCAGGATTCCGGGCTTTCCGACGCGCGACGCTCGTCCCTGCAACAGACTCTGAGCGCGTTGACGGAATCCGCCAAGGGCATCGACCGCTTCAATTCGTTCATTCTCGCCGAACCGACCGAAAAATCGTCGTCCGGCAGCACGACGTGGCGCAAACAGCTCGTTTCGGCGCACAACCTGCTGGCATTGCACGCGCTCGGCAACGAGGCTTCGTCCGGAAGCACCATGCTGGAAGGCGCCTCGCAATTGTCTTCGCTGCTGTTCAACGGCATCGCGATCACCCCGACGGAAAACGTCAACGTGGTCAGCGAAACGGCGAAGATGCCCGTCACAATCAGCAACAACCATCCGTATCCGGTGACGGTGAAGGTCTCGTCGCTGACCGATTCGATGCAGATCGTCACCTCCCGTTTCGACACCGTGGAAGTGCCCGCGCACGGCGAGGCCCAGGTGGCGTTCACCATCCGCGTTTCCACTTCCGGCGATGCGAACGCGACCATCGCCCTCTTCGACCGGCAAGGCACCACTTTCGGCGCCACGCAAACCACGCATATCACCAGCGCGCTGCAGATCAGCGACAAAAGCGGCTTCGTCATCATCGGCTTCGCCGTGCTTCTGGGCATTGTGGGATTGTGGCGCCAATTCAACCGTAAGAAGGATCCCGACGAATGAGTTCTTCCGTTGGCCGTAATTCACTGATCATGGCCTCCGGCACCGCGGCCTCCCGCGTGACCGGCCAAATCCGCACCATTCTGCTCGCCTGGGCGTTGGGCACCACCGGTTACGCCGCCAATGCCTACCAAGCCGGCTCGATGATTCCGCAGGTGATCTACACACTGGTCTCCGGCGGCATCTTCAACGCCGTGCTTGTGCCGCAGATCGTGCGCACCCTGAAAAGCGAGGACGCCGAAACCCGTCTCAACAAGCTCATCACCCTCGCCATCACGCTTCTGCTGACGGTGACCGCGCTCATGGCGCTGTGCACGCCGTTGTTGACCAAGCTGTACGTCAACGGCAGCGCGGACACCATGGCGCTGTCCACCGCGTTCACGCTGTGGTGCATGCCGCAGATCTTCTTCTACGGCCTGTACACGGTCGTCGGGCAGATTCTCGCCGCGAAGAACCATTTCACCATGTATGCGTGGAGCTCCGTCGGCGCGAACATCATCAGCTGCATCGGCTTCGGCGCGTTCATCGCATTGTTCGGGCGCGCGACGGAACATCCGCTGGAATTCTGGACCGCCGGCAAAATCGCGTTGACCGCGGGAACCTGGACGCTTGGCGTGGCGTTCCAGGCGCTGGTGCTGTTCATTCCGCTCACGCGAATCGGATTGCGGTACCGTCCGAAATTCGGCGTGCACGGCATCGGCCTGCGTTCGATGGGTCCCGTGGCCGCATGGAGCGTCGGCATCGTGCTCGTCGACCAGATCGTCAACGTGATATCCACGCGCGTCGCCACCAGCGCGCCGAACCAGGCATCCAAGCTGTACCACCTGAGTCAGCTCGATGTTGCCGGCAACGCCTCCTACCAGAACGCCTACACCATCTACATGCTGCCGTATTCGCTGATCGCGGTGTCGATCGCGACGGCGCTGTTTCCGAAGATCTCCAATGCCATCGCCGAACATAATCTCGCCGAGGCGCGCGAGGACCTGAGCTCCGCGCTGCGCAATCTTAATGTGATCATGTGCTTCTTCGCGACGGCGTTCGTCGTGCTGCCGCTGCCGATCATCCTCGCGCTGCTGCCGTCGATCAGCGTGCGCGAAGGATTGCTGATCAGCGCGCCTTTGGCGGCGCTCGGCATCGGCCTGCCGTTCGCCAGCTCGTATCTGGTGATCCAGCGCACGTTCTACGCGTTCGAGGACGGCAAACATCCGTTCATCTTCATGGCGATCACGATGACCATTCAGGGATTGACGATCGTCGTGGGCTCCGCGTTGCTTCCACCGACACAATGGATCACCTTGATCGGCGTGGCCATCACGGTGAGCTACATCCTGCCGTATCCGCTGCTGGCGCATATGCTCGGTGCGCGGTTCGACGGCGACATCGACGGGCGGCGCGTGGCCACCGCGTATGCGAAGTCGATCAGCGCGGCCGTCGTGGCCTCCGCGATCGGCCTGCTGTGCAGGAACCGCGTCTACGCGATCGTCGGCGCGCGCATCGGCGCCGACGACGGCACGATGAATTGGGGGCAGGCGGTGCTGTCGGCTATTTTGCTGACCATCGTCATCACCGTCGTGTATCTGGCGGCCCTGTGGGCGCTGCGTTCGGAGGAGCTCATGTCGGTCGCCGGCATGGTCGCCGCGCGCATTCCGGGGCGGAAGGAATCCGCCGAAAAGCCGACCAGCCCCACCGCTAGAATCGTCGATAGTGTCGAAAGCGACGAAGATACCATTCGTCATGAGAATCATTAAGCAATGAAGGAACCCATGAAACCTCAGCTGGGAGATACCATCAGCAACCGCTATGTCTTGGTTTCGCCGCTGCGCGAAGAAACCGGACTGCAGGTCTGGAAGGCAAGCGACCATGTGCTCGCACGCGATTGCCAGCTGTTCATCGTCAATAACCGCAAGGCCCTGTCAAGCGTCAACGCGGCGGCATCCATGCTGGCCATCTCCCATGACGCGCATTTCACGCAGGTGCTGCAATTGCAGCACGCCGGCGAGGTGGCACTGGTGATCACGCAGCTCGACGGCGGCATTTCCCTGGACGAGTATCTGACTTCCGCCAGCCTGCGCCCGCTGAGCTACGACGCGATGCGGTCCATCGTCGGCGAGGTCGTCGAGGCGTTGCATGTGTTGCAGAAGGACAATCTCACCCACTTCTCCATCAGCACGGACACCGTCCGTCTGACGCGCTCCGGTGTGGAAATCGCCGACGCTCCGGTGAGCTCGATGCTGGTGGATCTGTCGCGCGCTCAGTCGTTGGAAAACCAGGAACAGCTCGCGATTCGACAGGTCGCCGCATTGCTGTACGCCATGCTGACCCGCCAGCCATCGACGTTGTCGACCGATTTCCGTCTCGACGCCCTGCCGCATGACGTGCCGATGGAATTCCGCGTGATCTGCAAGCGTGGACTTGAATTGGACGATACGGACGGCTTCCCGACCGTTCCGATGGCGACGCTGGCCGAATTGGAGGCGTTGCTCGACGATTACCGTCCGTTGAAGGAACTGACGGAGAAGGATGTGACGATTCCTTCCGTCGATTCGGAATGCTCAATCGTCGATGCCCCGCTGCTGCAGGTGCTCGACAAGGATCTCATCGCATTGCCCGACAATCTCGCGGAAACCGGTAGCGTTCCGGAGATGACGTTCGAAGCGCCAAGGCCGCACAGCGATCTTTCGGACAGCAAGGAGGCTCTGGCCAAGGGCGTGGCGGCGACCAGCGGCGCGGTGAAGTCTTGGTGGAACAGCGGCCGTGAACTGTTGAGTGAGGAAGACATCGACGGCGTCATCGATGATGACGATTCCCCGTTCTCCTTCCCGATCCGGGTCTCCGTGCCTTCCGTGGACGGTTCCTCCGACAACGGCGGCGAAACCCAAGTGGAGAAGACCGGACGTATTCCGGTGATCGGCCCTGACGGACGCGTCATCCAGCCGGGTGAGGAATCCGCCCGCGCCTTGAAGGCGGAGCAGGAGGCGATCGACGCGGCCTACGAGGCCGGGAACGGCGCGGTGCCGCCGAGCTTCACGCCGAAAAACGGTTCGTCGAACGGCACGGAGGTCGCCAACGCCAGATTGTTCGGCAAGCTGAAAACGAAGGTCGTGGCCATCATCATCGCGTTCCTCGTGGTGGCAGTGGCGGCGAGCTTCGCGGTGCGCGCGCTCGTCAACGACGGCGGTTCCGGCTCCTCGTCCTCCAATTCGAACAGCCCGTGGCCGGAGATGAATCTCGATGCGGTGCCGTTCGGCCAGTCCGAC